>Ga0209830_10003491_pt1 | contig 12003 bp, 14 predicted proteins | sample ArcticOcean_MG_C_12_FD_187439 | JGI IMG/M metagenome (GOLD analysis project Ga0209830, IMG submission 187439) | Marine microbial communities from western Arctic Ocean - ArcticOcean_MG_CB8_130 (SPAdes) (version 2) | ecosystem: Environmental > Aquatic > Marine > Oceanic | place: Arctic Ocean...
CTTGTCGACTGAAGATTTTTTGGCTGAAATGGACAAAATTTTTCAGCAGGAATTGGCTGAAGGCAAAGTTGCAGATATCCCAGCGCGCTAATTAACTGAATTGAAACGGGCGGCGGCGCTAGTCGCCGCCCATTATAGCCCAATTTTTTGGAGCCATTATGTACCGTCTATTTGCCATCCCCACGCTGATAATCAATGTGTCTATTATTCTTTTGCCAGCCCTCTTAACGGTAGTTTTGGCGTTTTATCGCTGGGACGGGATCTCTAATCCAACTTTCATAGGGTTTGAAAATTTTGAAAAACTCTGGGGAGATCGAATTTTTTGGAAAGCTTTGAAAAATAATGTAATTTGGACGGCATTGTTCTTAACCTTTCCGATCGCCATAGGCCTAATAGCAGCATCACTTTTGATGCTTGTTCGGCGCGGCCGCACCTTTTTTCAGGTGGTATATTTCTTACCGATGATCATTGCTACTGTGATCACCGCTCGAATATGGCAGGGTATGATTTATAATCCACAAAGTGGAATCGTTGCTATGCTTAACCGCTACGGGTATGATGTACGCGATCCACTTTCACAGACTTCAACGGCATTGTATGGTGTAGCGGCCGCTGATCTGTGGCATTGGTGGGGCTTCATGGCCGTGATCTTTTTTGCCGCGATGCGTCAAGTGTCGCAAGAACAAATTGAAAGTGCGCGGATTGAAGGTGCAAACTATTTTCAGTTAATGCGATGGGTTATGATCCCAGCCATAATGCCGACAATCGCACTCATGATGGTTATGACTGTAATTTGGTCCTTCCTCGTGTTTGATTTCATCTTTATTATGACACAAGGTGGCCCTGCCTTTACCAGTGAAGTGCTGAGTACAATGGCTTACCGAAAGGCGTTCTATGAGCTTGGTGTTGGCTATGCCGCAGCAACAGCGCTGGTAATTAGCCTGTTCGGACTAACTGCTGCGTTCTTTTACATAAGGCTTCAAAACAGGGAGGACGCTGAATGAACCTTGTTGAAAGCCGTATAACGATCATAATTACCTATACTTTACTGGGGATTGCAGCCTTTATTGCACTGTTCCCTATTGTGCTTATGCTGCTAAATTCCCTTAAAACCACACCTGAAATTGCGTTGAGTCCACTTGGAATGCCTGAGGTCCCTCACTGGAATAACTACGTAAACGCATGGAAGGGTGCAAATTTTACACGCACTTTCTTTAATTCTGCCGTTCTGATGTTCATGACAATTGCATTAGTTCTGACAACGGGTTCGCTTACGGCTTACGTTCTTGCGCGTAAAAAGGTTAAATCATGGAAAATAGTGACTGTTTATCTACTTGCAACGACTACTGCACCAATCCAATTGTTTCTATTTCCGCTCTATTTTGGATTTGCTAAATTAGGGCTTATTAACAACATATTTGCCGTATCTTTTGTTTATTGTGCGATCTTTTCACCATTTTCAATAATGCTTCTTCGCACCTATTTTTTGGCCGTTCCGAAAGAGCTTGAAGAGGCCGCTTTGGTCGATGGTGCAACTCCATGGCAAGTATTCAGCAAAGTTTATCTGCCGCTGGTATGGCCCGGGCTTCTAACCGTTTCATTGATTGTTGGTTTATATACATGGAACGAGTTTCTGATAGCCACTACCTTCCTGCAAGGGCCTGAATCACGGACGGCTGTTGTGTCTTATTTCCTGCTTTCCGGGCAATATTCCAGAGACTGGGGGGACTTGATGGCCGGTGCCATGCTGGTGTCTGCTCCCATCGTTGTTCTGTTCATCTTCCTCCAACGGCGCTTCATTGAAGGCATCACCGGCGGTTCAATCAAAGGTTAAAAGGGTTTTTCAATGTCACTACCAACAGACTATCTTGACCGCGTCTATGCGGGCGTTCTCGGTAAATTAATCGGCGTCTATTTGGGTCGCCCGTTTGAGGGGTGGACTTACGATAAGATCATGAAGGAACTTGGTCCGATTGAATATTATGTTCATGAAAAGTTAGGCGATCCACTAGTTATCACAGATGATGATGTTGCAGGCACGTTTACCTTTCTACGTGCGCTAGAAGATTACGGTTTGTCCGAAGATTTGAAGGCTGAAGACATCGGCAAAGCGTGGCTTAATTACATTGTCGAAAAGCGTTCAATCTTGTGGTGGGGCGGCAACGGCAACTCGACAGAGCATACGGCATGGCTCAACCTTAAAAATGGTGTACCGGCCCCAGCAAGCGGATCAATTGAGACCAACGGCCTATCAGTTGCTGAACAAATTGGTGCGCAAATTTTTATTGACGGTTGGGCACTTGTCGCACCGGGAAAACCGGCGCTGGCCGCAAAGCTCGCTAAAGAAGCAGGTAGCGTTAGTCATGATGGCGAAAGCGTTTATGCCGCAATTCTGTGGGCTGCGATGGAGGCTGAGGCATTTATTTCTGCTGATATAGATCACCTTATCGATACTGGGCTTTCTCAAATCCCAAAAGATTGTAATGTGGCAAAAATGATTGCGGATATTCGGGTTTGGCACCATGACCTGCCCGATTGGCGTGATTGCCGTCAGAAAATCCAAGATCACTACGGCTACGATAAGTATTTTGGTAACTGCCATGTCATGCCTAACCATGCCTTAATGATCATGACTATGCTCTATGCACCTGGTGACTTCTCAAAAGGACAGATGATCGTGAATACATCTGGTTGGGACACTGACTGCAACGCTGGAAACGTTGGATGCTTGCATGGGATCATGCTAGGTCTCGATGGATTGAATGTCGGCCCCGATTGGCGTGGGCCTATCGCGGATCGGATGCTTATTTCTTCGGCGGACGGCGGCAATTCTATCAATGACGCAGTACGCATGGCTTACTATATTACCAACCTTGGTCGTCAGTTAGATGGTAAGAAAGTGCTGGATGCGCCAAAAGCTGGAGCGCAATTTCACTTTTCGCTGCCTGGATCAGTGCAGGGTTTTCAAATTGCAGGCGGTGACGGCCTCGTATCTGCGAGTGATAGTGCAATTCAGATCAGCAGCAATGGTGGAACAGTTACTGCTACATCGCCAATGTTTGCTCCGCTTGATGTGCTTCGGATGCGTACGTATGATCTCATGGCATCACCGCTAATATATCCAGGCCAGAAAGTATCAGCGCAAGTCATGTCACCGCAAGAAAACGATGGGTCAATTACGGTTGCTCTGCGGATGCGTCACTATGGTGAAGGTGACGTTTTGGTTGATTGCGACGGGGCGACCCAAATATTGGAACCGGGAGAAGATGTTACGCTTGATTGGATTTTGCCCGACACTGGTGCCCAACCAATTGCCGAATTAGGGCTGGTGATCAATGGGCAAGCTGGTAGCACAGTTATGCTCGACCGGATGGGATGGTCTGGCACCCCTGATCTGACTTTAACTAAACCTAAGGAGCCGAGCGATTTCTGGCATCGGGCGTGGGTAAACGGAGTAGATGTCTTTTCCAAGCGTTTTCCGCAAAGCTTTCATATTTCACATGATCGTGGCGAAGGCCTCATACTGCATGGCACACGTGACTGGAAAGATTACACTGTTGAGGTCGATCTAATGGTTCACCTTGGATCCTGTGCTGGCGTTGTGGTGCGGGCCCAAGGTCTTCGTCGTTATTATGGTGCGCGCGTGACGCGGGACGGTATGTTCCAATTGGTTCGGCAGTATGATGATATCTGCGAGGTGATGGCGTCGGAAAAAATAACTTTCGCATTTGACAAAATATTTCCTATCAGCCTGACGGTGAGTGGGTCCAGCCTCAGTGCGAGCATTGGAAGCACTACCTTAGTGGCTACTGATAACTCGAACTTTATAATGTCTTCAGGAGCGATTGGCTTGCTGGTTGCGGATGGCGCAGCATCTGCCAATACCGTGCGCGTAACTGCACCTAAGGAGGCCATAAAATGGCAAGAGTGAATATTCAAAACGTTCATAAATCATTTGGTGAAACTAAGGTTTTAAAGGACATTTCTGTCGCTATAGAGGATGGTGAATTTCTGGTGCTTGTCGGGCCGTCAGGTTGTGGAAAGTCAACTTTATTACGCATGATTGCCGGGCTTGAAGATATTCAAGAAGGGGAAATATCCATTGGGGACAAAATTGTCAATAATTTACCACCTAAAGAACGCGATATCTCAATGGTGTTTCAGAACTACGCCCTTTATCCGCATCTCTCTGTTGCCCAAAATATGGGTTTTTCAATGATGCTGGCGCATGCACCAAAACCGGAACAGGATCGCCGGGTGAGCGAGGCAGCACATATACTGGGTCTTACTGAATTACTCGAGCGAAAGCCAAAACAATTATCTGGTGGCCAAAGACAACGCGTTGCTATGGGTCGCGCAATCGTGCGGAATCCAAAGGTGTTCTTGTTTGATGAACCATTATCAAACCTAGATGCGAAGTTACGAGTCGCGATGCGCGCCGAGATAAAGACAATGCACCAAAAAATTAGAACGACGTCTGTATATGTGACCCATGATCAAGTTGAGGCGATGACTATGGCAGATCGGATTGTGGTGATGAATGCGGGCCGTATTGAACAGGTTGGAAAGCCGCTTGAACTTTATGACGACCCCAAGAATGTATTTGTTGCTGGGTTTATTGGCACGCCATCAATGAACCTGTTACCAGCAACAGTTGATCTTTCAGGTGAGGCTCCTCGCGCATTAATTACAAAAGATGTTTTTCTGCCCCTGCCGCTGGACACGTTATTGGTGGACGGTCAAAAGATCACCTATGGTGTTCGCCCAGAGCATCTGAGTATTACGCCAAATGGTGCCGCGGCCAAAGTTAACGTGATTGAACCCACTGGGGCCGAGACCCACCTTTTGCTCCTTTTAGGAGAGGCGCCACTTGTGCTTGTTGCCCGTGACCGTATGGTCATCTCGCCCGGTGATAATGTGAATGTCTCGCCAGACTTGTCCCGCATCATGATCTTTGATGTCGAAACAGGTGCACGTCTCTAAAAGTGGGTTTTTATAGTTAATCCATATGTTGGACTACAGTTTTAGGTTTAGCCATATCGTTTATCTGACGCAACATTCTTCAATGTGCCAAAATGGAATGAGCTAATGTCAATTTTAAATATAGGGTCATTAAATTGGGATCATGCCTTTAAAGTCTCACACCTTCCTGCAAAAGGTGAAATAGTTGCAGCTAAAAGTGCAACTTTAAGTCTGGGCGGTAAGGGGCTAAACTACTCTATTGCTGTGCTAAGGGCTGGTTGTGGGCTGCGCCACTGTGGCGCTATAGGAGCTAACGATGCTCCTATGCTGGAGGCATTTGCTAGGGTTAATGATATTTGAACGATGGTTGCATCGAACAGATTGGTACACCTCCGGAACTTTAGGAGTGTCCACAGAACATGTTTCTTGCAAGTTTTATAGGGTCACCAGCAATGAATTTTTTAGTGCCACATATCGGGATGGACGGGTGCTTTTCTCAGATGTCACAACAATCGATCTGGCCAACAAATTGATACCTGACGGCAAAAAATCATGGTCGGGATACGACCAGAACGGATGACACTTGAGGGCGGCGGCCAGTCGATTGAGGTAACCGTTGGCCACGTCGAACCGACCGGGGCACAATCACTGCTTGCCGTACGATGTCTGGGCGAAAATGCCACTGCACTGATAAACTATCATGCTAATCTAATAAGCGGCACATCATTGTCGCTTAAAGTTAGTCCGGAACACATTCATGTCTTTGACACAGATACAGGACAAAGGCTTTAAAATCAGTAAGGAGTTTTCCCAATGAACTTGTCAGATTACGATCGAAATCAACTTTTGACCCCTCGGCGTGGGAGTGTTCGCGTTGTTCTGGATACCGATACCTACAACGAAATTGATGACCAATTTGCTCTGGTGCAGATGATGCTTTCACCCGAGCGGTTGGACGTTGAGGCAATATACGCTGCGCCGTTTCATAATCATCGGTCGGATGGGCCAGGGCATGGAATGGACTTGAGCTACGACGAAATTCTCAGGCTGTTGAACCGATTAAATATGTCACCTGATGGATTGGTTCATAAGGGCGTCAGGGAATACGTTGGGCTTGCAAAGGTGGCTCAGAACGCGCCTGCAGTTGACGACCTAATAGCCCGCGCACGTGCCGGATCACCAGCCAAGCCGCTATATGTGATTGCCATTGCTGCGATTAGCAACGTTGCATCAGCTATACTAAAGGCTCCTGATATAATTGATAAAATTGTCGTTATTTGGTTGGGTGGCCACGTTCTAGAATGGCCTAACACCGAAGAGTTTAACCTTAAGCAGGATGTAGGCGGAGCGCAGGTGCTTTTTGACAGTGGTGTTGCGGTCATCATGGTCCCATGCATGGGGGTGACTTCGCACCTACACAGCTCGGTGCCCGAGATCGAACGTTATATCGAACCCTGCGGAGAAATTGGTGCCTTTCTGGCAATGCGGTTTAAGGAATACAACGACGTTCACAAAGGCTGGACCAAGGAAATTTGGGATATGGCCGCCGTAGCATGGCTACTGGATGATACCTGGGCACCCAGTATAACGGTAGCGTCACCTGTTTTGACGGACAACGTGACCTGGAGTGTGGATAACAGTCGTCATCAAATCCGTTATGTAAACCAGATCAACCGCGACAAGATTATGCAGGACTTTATAGCTAAGCTGGAAGCGTTCTCTCGCTGCTAGGGTACTATTGGACAAAACCACTTGAAACGGACGAGCGACTTTGTAACCTCGCTGAATGACAAAACACTTCCCCAATCCACCCCTTTCGACCACTCTGACCCGCTAACGGCGCAACAGGGGTAGGGTGTGGGTTTAGGTTGGCTGTGAGGGGCCGCAGGAACGCCATCTCTACTCAAGCACCAATTTCAAGCTAAACCGTGCCGCTGCTCTCGCTGAGTGGCGTCAATTATTGAGCGCGTAGATTTAGGCGGTGCTAGCAATCTGATGCGAGTTTTCATTCGTTTGACAGAACCATGAAAGGGCTTAGAACTGAAGCTCTAAGCCCATATAATATTATTTACAGGGGTAAAGATTCCACTCTGCTTTGCCCTCTGGATCAGATTCGTAAGTGAACATGTAATACTTACCATTCAGTTCAGATAACGCTTCAGATGTAGTTTCAAATATAGCGCCGCCTCTAAACGATACGCCACCAGCTTCCGTCATGTTTCCAACACCATCACACTTATATGTGGCAATACCTTCTGCACAAAATATGACTCCAGCATGAGCATGGCCTAACCAAGAACCATCAGGTTTCATGTGGGCGGTAAATGATGCTTGCGTTTGAACATCATGGCCTAGCAGTTTCCCGCCACCAACGGTGTTTGTTTCCATAGCAGGTAATCCATATTGCCCAGAGTCTATCGGCTTACTGGTTTCCTGAAGGGTCATTGATCCGGCTTTATCACCAAGCATTTTTTTCTCCAATTTGGTTAATGTCTTTAAACCCTGCTTTGAGTTTACATACATCATAAGCCGCTAAGCTTTATTAAATCTAGTTCTAATATTACATTGGTTTGAGGCGAAAGCTGCAGCCAAGGGCCATTCACCCATTTCGCAGCTCTCGTCCGCAAAGTTACGACAGGCGCTGGGTATACAGCCAAAACCACTCTCAAATTTAATGTGGATTTTTAATGTTCAAGAAGTTAGTTTTTGATAATGTAAAATTAGATATTGGAGATAATACATGATCGTTAAACTTACACAGGATTTGGCCCGTGGCTTCGCACCTTGGAAGGCTATGTTCTATGAAAACGAAGCTGAATTGAATGCTCTTGGAGCTAAGCTTATCTTCGCAGGTTCCGAAAAGGACGATGACAATAAGATGATGGTTTTGATAGAGTTTGACTCGCCTGAAGCCATGAAAGCATTTGGAGGCCACGAAGGCCTCAAGGCCAAACGCGCAGCCGCAGGTGCAATATTAGAGACGACTGTTGTTACAGTTATGAGTGATGCATCATTTAATCAATAAAACTGTGTACTCAGATTATAAACGCCATGTGCTGTAATTTGGCACATGGCTTTGATACAAGAATGAACGGAATGAGAAAAATGGCAATTTATGAAAAAATGCTTGAGGCTTGGAACAATCGTGATGTTGATGCGTATTGGGCATGTCTGCATGATGACTGGCAAATGACTTGGCACTCGACAGGTAAAGTTACAGACAGAACGTTCGTTACTGCAGAACAAATGAAAGCTATTATGGAAAGCTCTAATATGAGAGAGCAACGCTGCATTTATGAAAATGATGATATTTTAGTGCAGCATATGAAAGCTGATTACGCTAATGGTACCAAAGACGCGACCATGCATGTGTCCTTAAAAAAAGATGGATTGCTGTGGCGAACCGAAACTGGCGTAACGTCAATTAAAACATAAGCTAAATCTTAATCTAAATCCCAGCCCCATCCCTCTTTGGGTCCGCTAAAGGCGCAACAGGGGCTGGGTGAGGGGTTTTGATGGCTGTGTGAGGCTGCAGGAACGCCACCTCTACTCACGCACCAATTTCAATTTCAATTTAAATCCACCAATTAGGTTCTGGTTGGATAGTTTTTTCAATATGTATTTTTCTTAAAGTATTGATAAAATCATCCATCGTCGCCGTATCGCTTGAGTAACGGTTCACTGTTTCAACGATATCTTGGGATGGATTTCTAAATTCCTGCGTCCATGCGGCCAATTTCCAAAGTATTGGCACAAACGAAATGCCTGCTTCAGTCAAATAATACAGTTTTTTTTGAACGTGTTCTTCTGATCGCCCAACATGCAATAAATTCAGATGCAACATTTGTTTCAACCGAGACGACAGGGAGCCAGATGAAATTCCCTCCTGATTGCTATTGAGGATATGGTTGAAAGTCCGCCTATCGAATAATGCTATATCCCGAATGATTAGGGGTATCCATTTGTCTCCCAATAAAAAAGAGGCGAGACCAATGGGACACATTTTTGCTTCTATATATCTTCCATCAAGCATTGTTATTATCAGGCTCCCAAATCCACTCTAAAATTTATTTTGCATTTTAAGAAAACCTAGTCAACCTGAAGGCGCTATCAGACAAAACTACTTGAGACGTGTAGCGCTACTTTGTAACCGCGCCTGATGACAAAACACTCTCCATTTCGCTACATACCCCCCCCATTCACCTCTCTAGGCCACTCTGGTCCGCCAAAGGCGCAACAGGGACTGGGTGTGGGTCTGCAGGACGGTCATCTCTCTACCCACGCACTAATTTAAAGCTGAACCGTGCCGCTGCTCTCGCTGAGTGGCGTCAATTATTGAGCGCATAGATTTAGGCTGTGCGAGCAATCTGATGCGAGTTCTCATTATTTTGACAGCTCTTTTTTGATGATTTGGGAAGCGCAGCAGTCATATTTTGAGCATCCAATACAGAAGATGTACCCTGCTGTAAAATTTATTAAGTCGGATCAGCCAGCACTGAACTTTTTTGACTGGCTGACCGAGTTAATAATTTGTGAAAGGCGAAGTAGTAGCTGAGTTTGATACTAAGAATTTTACATCGCCGTGCTATGAACTTTGATTATGGTCCGTAAATTTACATCAAGGGCATTATATATTTTCGCAGCAATAGGGTTACTCGCGATTGCGTCATAAGTAGCCTCAATTTCTGACATTGAGGGATATGTTACACCCAATAAAAAATCACCAGCATTATTGCCTGTCATTATTCTAGCAAACCTAAAAGTTTGTGCTCCAGTTTCGGCAAACATTGGCGATGCTTCTGCCATCAAGTCCATTAACTCCGGTTGTGAGATATGAGATTTGCCGCGTGTTAAAATGACGTATTTTCTTTGAGGGTTTGCTGGTGCATCAAAAGGTACATCGCAAAACTTTGCTATATTTCGCATTGTGACTGTTAATCCAGTCTCCATTATTTTGCCGTAAGTGCTCGATGCGGCAAATGCATCCATTACATTCGCAAAATCGTTCAGAGAATTGAAAAATTGCTGAAAGACTACGCTGCCTGCGTTGGTTCCGGTCATTATGGTGCCAACGCTAGCACGTGTTGATCCAGCTACTTTAGACTCCTCAGCAAGTTTTACACCTAGTGAAACAGCTTCTGATAGCTTGTTAGCTGGTACAGCTCCAACTGTGTTGACATAAAAATTTTCTGCCATTTGTTAACTCCTAAAATTAGCATTTTTGTACGCCCAACAAATCCCTCTCATTAAATTAATTCAAGTATAAATCTTGAAGGCACTGTCAGAGAAAACTATTTGAGGTCGTACGAGCGACTTTGTAACCTCGTCTAATGACAAAACACTCCCCATTTTGATACTTTAAACCTGGCCCGAGGACCGGGAACCAAGAGCCAAGTGCCAAGAGCCTAGGCACTATCGGACCATAGAGCACGCACCCACGTCCTGCCTATGGTGTTGCCTGGACACAGTTGGGGTTGGATGGATTTGCTTAGACCGCGGGCCAACGGCAGGGGTTACTGTACCCAACCTTTGCGGTTCAGCTGCAATCGGCGCGAGTGGGCCCCCCTATTCTAGGGCCCCGCGTCTCGGACCACGGGCCTTTAGTATTAGCCTTGTAAATTCATTCGGGGGTAATTTTGTTCGGCTGTACATTTCTATTCACGCACTAATTTCAAGCTGAACCGTGCCGCTGCCCTCGCTGAGTGGCGTCGATTATTGAGCGCATAGATTTAGGCTGTGCGAGCAATCTGATGCGAGTTCTCATTTGTTTGGAAGCTGCGTTTAATATAGTAAATTGCTGGATTCAGGGAAGTATTTTGATTCAGCAAAGAGCCTTTTTGAGAAACTATCCGCGCGTCCAAGCAGCAAAGTCTTTACTGTCTGTAGCAAATTCGATCCCTAAAGCAGGCTCCTCTCCCACAACCCAAGCATCGTGTCCCGGTGCCAACCTGTATGCCTCACCTGCGTTGATAGTAATCTCTGTACCATCGTCGGAAACGACATGTATAGAGCCTTGCATCAAAACTCCAATATGGCCGGCCTGACAGGACTCCGTGCCAACATGCGGCTTGATACACTCTGACCATTTCCAGCCTGGCTGCATATTTGCTTTTGTAATGCTTACAGGGCCAAACTTAATCGTTGCGGCATGTGTTTTGTCTGGTGTCATTGAATCATCGGGACTAGACCAAGATTTTGTTTCCAGTGTCGACATTTTCACTCTCCCTACAATGTTAAATTTCTTTAATTCTTGATGACAAAAAAAATATTATAGTTTTTATGATACTCCTTCGTAACATTTTAAACCATTATGTTGTCAACATAATTCTACGTTATGGATAAATTAAAAATTTAAAGTGAGCAGCGCCACTTGAGTGGTCCCGCGGTTGAAAAAGCGAAGCTGAAGCAGGTCAACTGTACCGGGCCACTGCCCGCAGACACGCTGTGGCTTAAGGTGCGCGATGGCGACTATGACGCCGTGGTAACGATGTATTGAGCCTCGCCCTTTGAAGTGGTCCGCCCCTATAGTTAGGAAACGGAGGACCACTTCAAAGGGCGAGGCTCAGGGCTGCAGGAGGACACATTCGCCCTCCTGCTAGTTGGGCTTTGTCAAATTAAACTTGCTTGAGATCGGACGAGCGCCTTTATAGCGACTGCTAATGACAAAACATTCTCCATCTCGCTACTTTAAAACCAGCCCTGAAGTTCTTCATTTGGCCACTCTGGGTCCGCTAAAGGCGCAACAGGGGCTGGGTGTGGGGTTAGGTTGAGCGTCTGGGGTTGCAGGAACGCCATCTTTATTCACGCATCAATTTCAAGCTGAACCGTGCCGCTGCTCTCGCTGATTGGCGTTAATTATTGAGCGCATAGATTTAGGCTGGGCTAGCAATCTGATGCATGGTCTCATTTGTTTGGCAGCACCCTAGGAACGATAAGACTTGGGATTTTTAGCATAGATCAGTAAGGCTGGCACCATCGATTTAGTTTCCACCAATTGGTTTAAACCCTCCGTCTTCCAGACGGACAAGGAAAATCAAAAGT
>Ga0209830_10003499_pt1 | contig 11975 bp, 11 predicted proteins | sample ArcticOcean_MG_C_12_FD_187439 | JGI IMG/M metagenome (GOLD analysis project Ga0209830, IMG submission 187439) | Marine microbial communities from western Arctic Ocean - ArcticOcean_MG_CB8_130 (SPAdes) (version 2) | ecosystem: Environmental > Aquatic > Marine > Oceanic | place: Arctic Ocean...
GGTTTTCAGAAGTTAGCCCTAGACCTCATGATACTGGTATGGTGACGATGGCAACTCAAACCCAATCTGAATTCGAGCTTCATGCAAAAGCAATTCTAGGCTTGCCAGTAAATGTGTCTTTATTGAAACCTGGAGCCAGTGCAGTTATATATGGAGAGCATGATTCTAATATTGTTATTTACGACAAAATAGAAAAAGCGCTAGCAATAGATGGAGTTGATATAAGATTATTTGGTAAGCCAGAATCTTTTAAAAAGAGAAGAATGGGGGTAATTTTATCCACTGGCAAGAGTATTGATGAAGCAAAATCAAAAGCTCAAGAAGCAAAATCACTTTTAAGTATAAAGCTTAAGTAATTCATAACCCTTTAAGCCGGTTTCGGTAATTTTATGCTAAAATCCGCGCTCAATAATTTTTTTGGTATCTCATGTCTCGTAAATTAAGAAATGTTGCAATCATCGCTCACGTTGATCATGGTAAAACAACTCTTGTTGATAAGCTTCTTCAACAATCTGGAACATTTGCTCAGCATCAGCAAGTTAATGAGCGAGTAATGGACTCTAACGAGCTTGAAAAAGAACGTGGAATAACAATTTTAGCAAAAAATACAGCTGTTACTTATCAAGATACACATATTAATATTGTAGATACTCCAGGGCATGCAGATTTTGGAGGAGAGGTTGAGCGAGTTTTGGGCATGGTTGATGGTGTAGTTCTTTTAGTGGATGCTGTTGAAGGCCCAATGCCACAAACCCGATTTGTAACTAAGAAGGCGTTAGCATTGGGCTTGAAGCCAATTGTTGTAATAAATAAGATTGATCGACAAGGGGCTCGTTGTGATTGGGTCATCAATCAAACATTTGATCTATTTGCAAACCTAGGTGCATCAGATGAGCAGCTAGATTTCCCAATCGTTTATGCTTCAGCAATAAATGGATTTGCCAAATTAGACGAAAAAGAAGAATCAGATAATATGAACCCCCTTTTTGAGGTTATATTAAAACATGTAGGCTCACCTGAAGGTGATCCATCTGCATCTCTACAATTTCAAATTTCAGCACTTGATTATTCTTCTTATACTGGTCGAATGGCAATTGGGAGGATTCGTAATGGAATTATAAAGCCAGGTATGTCCGTTTCAATTATGTCAGGCGATAAAAAAGTTAGCCAAGGAAAGGTAAATGAAGTTTTTGGATTTAAAGGCCTTGAAAGGATAGGGGTTAATGAAGCTCAAGCTGGAGATATTGCAATCATAACTGGGATTGAGGATATTGGTATTGGCTTAACAATTGCAGACACTGAGGCACCAGTTGGACTACCAATAATCCCAGTAGATGAACCAACTTTAACCATGGACTTTATGGTTAACAGCTCTCCTTTAGCTGGTAAGGAAGGTAAGTTTGTAACTAGCCGACAAATTAAAGATAGACTAACAAAAGAATTATTGGTTAATGTAGCTCTTAGAGTTGAAGATACTTCTGATGCGGATGTTTTTAGAGTTTCTGGAAGGGGTGAATTACATTTAACTATTTTATTAGAGAATATGCGGAGAGAGGGTTTTGAAATAGCTGTAGGTAAGCCACGCGTAGTATATCGTGAGGTCGACGGTAAACGACACGAGCCTTATGAGAATTTGACTGTTGATATAGACGATGATAATCAAGGCGCAGTTATGGAGGAATTAGGAAGACGTAAGGGTGAACTTACCAATATGGAATCCGATGGTTTAGGTCGAACTCGCTTGGAATATTTAATACCAGCAAGAGGTTTAATAGGGTTTCAAGGTGAATTTCTAACAATGACTCGAGGAACAGGCGTCATGTCTCATATTTTTGAGAATTATGCACTAGCAAAATCTGAAATGCCTGGTCGACGAAATGGCGTTCTAATTTCATCTGAGAAGGGTGAATCAGTGGCTTATGCATTATGGAAATTACAGGAGAGAGGGAGGATGTTGGTCTCGCCCGGAGAAAAATTATATGAAGGTATGGTTATAGGAATTCATAGTCGAGATAATGACCTTATTGTAAATCCTATAAAAGGAAAGCAGCTAACTAATGTTCGGTCATCTGGCACAGATGAGGCGGTGAGACTTGTACCTTCAATTCTGATGACTTTAGAATATGCGGTAGAATTTATTGATGATGATGAGCTTGTAGAAATAACACCAAAATCCTTAAGAATTAGAAAGCGCCATCTAATTGAACACGAGAGAAAAAGAGCAGCAAAAACCGTTTAATTTAAACTTGGCTAGCAATATAATCTTCGTAATTTCCAGTAAAGTCGATGATTTCATCTGACTTTATCTCTAAAATTCTTGTTGCAATAGAACTAACAAACTCTCTATCATGACTGACAAAAAACAAAGTTCCTTTGTATTTTTCAAGCGCAGTATTTAATGACTCAATAGACTCCATATCCATATGGTTGGTCGGCTCATCTAAAAGTAATATGTTGGTTTGTGAAAGCATTAGTTTTCCAAATAGCATCCGACCTTGCTCCCCTCCGGATAAGACATCAACTTTCTTTTTAAAATCTTCCCCTGAAAATAATAGCCTCCCTAATGTGCTACGAATACTTTGATCATCATCTGTAGCCTTGCGATGCTTAGTAATCCAATCAAAAACTGAGACACCCGATTCAAAATCTTCAGAGTGGTCTTGGGCAAAGTAGCCAATTTTAGCTTTTTCAGCCCATTTAATTGATCCATCATTAGGACTGATTATATTAGCAAGAATTTTTAATAGAGTTGATTTCCCAATCCCATTTTCGCCAATGATGGCAATTTTCTCTCCTGCCTCAACCATAAAATTTATATTATTAATTAATGGCCTTTCAAAACCATGACTTAATTTATTTACGATTAATGCCTGTCGGTAAAGCTTATCCTTCTCATCATACTCAAATCGAATATAAGGATATTGCCTGCTCGATGGCCTCATCTCCTCTACTTTAATTTTATCTATTTGCTTAGCCCTTGAAGTAGCTTGTTTTGCTTTTGATGCATTCGCCGAAAATCTTCTCACAAACTCTTGTAATTCTGAAATTTGTGCTTTTGCCTTTTCATTTTCTTTTAGTTGTTGGGCTTTTACAAGGGTACTAGCCTCCATAAATGCATCATAATTTCCAGGATAGATAGTTAGCTTCCTATAATCCATATCTGCTGTATGAGTGCAAACTTGGTTTAGAAAGTGGCGATCATGAGAGATAATGATCATTGTTGAATTACGATTGTTAAGAATATTTTCAAGCCATCTAATAGTATTAATGTCCAAATTATTAGTTGGTTCATCAAGTAATAGTATTTCAGGGTCAGCAAATAAGGCTTGCGCTAAAAGAACTCTTAACTTTAAACCTGGCGGGACTTCGCTCATTGGTTTATTGTGAAGCTCATTCGGTATTCCTACACCACTTAATAATTCACTAGCCCGGGATTCAGCAGTATATCCATCGTATTCTGCATAAACTGTTTCCAATTCTGCAGCTCGAATATAATCCTCATCTGTTGCTTCAGGATTGGCATATAGTCTATTTTTTTCTTCATTTGCATCCCACATTGCTTCATGACCCATCATAACAACATTGCTAACAACTAGGTCTTCATAAGCAAACTGATCTTGCCTCAGCCATGCAATACGTTCTTTATTGTCTAAAGCAAGATTACCGCTTGTCGGTTCTAATTCCCCCGCCAATATTTTCATAAAAGTAGATTTACCACATCCATTAGCCCCAATTAGACCATATCGATTTCCCTCACCAAATCTTACTGATACATCTTCAAATAATGGTTTTGAGCCATACTGCATGGTGATGCCGTTGGTAATTAGCACTAATTTTTCCCTTAAACTTATAGATTATAAATGATCGGCCTTTGTTTGCCCGCAGTAGTATATATTAGTTATGGTTAATATTTCATTTCCAGAGGGTTTATTCCAAATAACTTCATCATTAATTTGACTACCAATCAATAATTTTGCAAGAGGTGACACGTAGCTTATTTTATTTTCTTTAATATTTGCTTCATCTTCACCAACAATCTCAAATTGATACTTCTTATTGCCTGCTGATAAAATCTCAATATTTGCAGAAAATAAGATTATGTTTTTATTTTGAAATAATGGATCGACTAATATTGCAGACTGTATTCTAGATAAATAATATCTAATGTCTCGTTCAGTACGCATTTTTTTTTGTTTGTTAATTACATCTTCATTACTAATAAATGATTGCAGTTCTTTGTCTAAATTATCAAGTGAACTTTTTAAATTTTTAAGCCCAATTGGCGTTACATAGTTTGTTTCTAGACTGACGGGGCGCTCAGGAATATCAATTCCCGCATGCTCCAAATCATTTTCTTTTATAAATGCTCTGCTCATATTTGTATATGTAAATAAATTATAGAATAATATTACCTAAGGGTTTGGCCAAGAAACCTTTTATTATTAGGTGATTCATTAATAAGAGTTACATCACGAAATAGACTGTAAAATTTATCAATACTGTCATCGAATATTGATAAATCTGTTATTACCACTCCATCAGGATTTAAAGTTTTTATAACAAATTCTTCATATAAGCTTAAATCATATAAATACCCCCAGGACCTGAAAGATAAAATAAGATCATATTTTTTGTGAAAGTATTGCTTGATAGATTGACTTTCAATAATATTAATACTTTTGGCACTGTTGGCAACCATTAATTTCTTTAGCGTAATTACTGGATTTATTTGAATATTTTTCTTAAGTTTTTTTGTGTTGGCTGGATTGTTCGTCACATGCTCTATTTCATCTAACTTATCAACTTCAATTAAGTCAAATGATGTTTTATGTTCTAATATTTGATTTAAAAAGAGATCAAACAATCCAATTCCAGCACCAATATCAAGAACTGATTTTATTGTTGGAGAAATATAATTATTTAGATTTAATATATCTCTAACTATAAAAGTATAAAAGTAATTGATAAGAGCAATTTTTTTTATATCTAGCGAAGAATTAGTCTCGGATCTAATATCTAGCGCTTCTTTTTGGTATATATATTTATAATTCCAAACCCAATCACAGGCTTGATCTTCAAAAAATATTTTAATCTTTTTTGGGCCGAAATCGGCTATGAAGAATTCCTCTTTGGAATCTACAGCGCTGTTTATTGATGCTAAAAACTCTTTATTCATATTTTTGTGTACTTGAAATTTCTTCTATCGTAGCAGTTTTTCACGTGCACTCAATAATAAAGCCTGAAATTCATTATAATTGTGAGCAATAGGAAATTGAGGAAATTCTTTTATGACACTTTCTGGTGGGCAAAATAGAATGCCAGCATCTGCTTGTTTAAGCATACCGATATCATTATAAGAATCTCCTCCAGATATGACTTTAAAATTTAATCCTTGCAATGCTTTTACAGATTTTGTTTTTTGATCTTCTTGTCTTAATTGAAAATCCAATATACTTCCATTATTGTCGATAACTAGTTGATGACAAAAAAGAGTAGGGTACTCCAATTGCTTCATTAGGGGCCCTGAAAATTCGTAAAATGTGTCAGAAAGTATAATGACTTGGAATTCTGACTTAAGCCATGATAAAAATTCTTTTGCCCCCTCTAATGGCTTGAGAGTTTTTATAACATTTTGAATGTCATTTATTTTTAAATTATGACTTTCAAGAATTTGAAGTCGTGTTCGCATTAACTTGCTATAGTCTGGGATGTCTCTAGTGGTTATTTTAAGCTCATCAATTCCAGATTTTTCTGCGAATTTAATCCATATTTCTGGTAATAATACTCCTTCAAGATCAAGGCATGCAATCATAATTTTTCCTGTAAATACATAAATAACTAATCAAATAACATTTCTGTGAGAATTTTAAATCTTTTCTTTGATATAGTTCGACTTGTAATATATTCAACATGATCATTATTATTTTTTTCCTTACTTAACTCTATTCCCCAAAGCCCACCAATTTCATTTGGTAATGCTGAATAGCGGATATCAAGAATCTGATTTCTATTTTTTGGGTTACTAGCAATATAATTATTGCTAAACCACTTAAATCTTTCTATATCTTTTGCTTGTTGCGATTTTATCATTAACCATGGAAATTCAGATTGAATATTAATTTTATCAACACTTTCTCCATTAAATATTTTCGGGCTCCAACCCAGCCTTATTGCATCCACATAAAATTTATTCTGAGACTCATATATAGATTTCCATAATAATAAATTTCCAATACTTGGCTTCACAGTTATTCTTGTAATATTATGCCCTCTATTTTCTGCAATTTTTTTTCCGACTTTTATAGCTTCATTTTTTTGATATACACCCATTGATAGATAAAAAACTGCCCACAATATAGCTATAAATGCATATATTTTTTTTTGTTTTATCCCCGCTGTAATTATTAGCACCAATAAAGGAATTGTGAATAATGGATCAATAATTGATATATTGTTCCATGCTATGCGTGTTTGACTGAATGGCCAAAAAAGTAATGTACCGTAACTTGTGCATGCGTCTAGAAGCCCATGAGTTGCGTAGCCCAGCGTTGAATATATCCATGTATCTTTAAAGCTAATCTCGGATCTTTTACCTATAAGATAATAAAGAATTAATGCGCATATCAACCCGCCAAATGGTATAAATATAAGTGAATGTGTGAATTGGCGATGAAATTCTAAAAATAATATTGGGTCGCTTTCAGATCTTATAAGTATATCTAAATCCGGTGCTAAGCCGGACAGAAATCCTATAATACCAATGCTTCCTATTGATTTTTTATTACTTATAGATTGTGGAAGGGCTGCGCCTAGAACTCCTTGTGTTAATGGATCCAATTCTTATATTCCTATTTAATATATTAACACTCTTTTTCCAACCAGCTATCAGGTCTCGAGAAGCCTGCAGTCTCAACCATTTTAGCTGTAGATTTTTTAGTAGCGTGACCAAGAAGCCGACCATTATCTCTTCGATAGATGGTGACATCTTTAGCATGGAACCCAGCATCTACAAACCACCTGCCTAAAGTCAATTCATCTGGTGCATACCAATTCCATCCTTTTTCCAATACCCCTGAGTAACTACAAAAACCTTCCTTTCCAGGTGCTGCTTTAGTTTCAATAAATAGCTCACCATCAACACTCAAATAACAAAATAATATTCGAAGGAATAAAAGAGGGTCGGTGACGTGATACAAAACTCCAGAGCAATATATGTAGTCAAAACTTTGTTTCCATTCTTCTTTATATTGATAGACGCTAGAAGTTAAAATTTCAGCATCGATATTTAAACGCTTTGTTAATAATTTTGCCGCTTTTGCTGGCATAGGACTTTCTTCAAGTGCTAAACAGCTACCCCCTAATCCTACTAATATAATAAGATCACCCCCAGTCCACATACCAACATCAAGAACTTTTTTTCCTTCAAGTGACTTAGGAAGAAATCCTAGAGACATCGCCTCTGATGTTATTTCTAAATGTCTTGTAGACATAGCACCCTTTCTCAATATACCAAAACCAAAGTCGTGATCATGGCCCCATATAAAAAAATTTCTAAATGCTACTTGTGAGGCACTATCCCACCAATTACTTTGATCAACATCGTCAGGATATTGCTTATTTAGCTCATCAAAAATCTCCTGAGCTTCTTGTTTTGTTTTAGGTTTGAATTTATCAAAAGCAGCTATAACTGCAGAAGTTGCTTCTTCTTTTTCTACAATAATTTTTGGAGTATTAAATTCATCTTCATCTCCTGAAAATCTTTTTCGATTTTTTCTCTCAATAAGACCTGCTTTTATCATATTTTATGTCCTCACTATTATAGATTAATATATTTTTTATAAATTTATTAATAAATTTCCTCTAGTAGTTCTTTTAAAAAAATATAGATTTATCATTTTTAGATATAAGCCCATTCGAATATTATATTTTAAAGTAGTTTCGAGAGACTTATCATTCCCACTCAATAGTAGCTGGTGGTTTTCCTGAAATATCGTATACAACCCTATTAATACCTTTTACTTCATTGATAATTCGATTAGAAACTTTACCTAATAATTCATATGGAAGTTTAGCCCAGCTTGCCGTCATAAAATCACTTGTGGTGACTGCTCTTAAAGAAACTACATACTCATAAGTTCGACCATCACCCATTACCCCAACTGATTTAACTGGAAGAAATACAGTAAAAGCTTGGGAAGTTTTATTATACCAACCACTTCCCTTTAATTCTTCAATAAATATAGCATCTGCTTGGCGAAGTAAATTAGCAAATTCCTCTTTAACTTCGCCTAAAATTCTTACTCCAAGACCTGGGCCAGGAAAAGGGTGTCTGTAAACCATTTCTTTTTTAAGTCCTAGAGCAATACCTAGCTCCCTAACCTCATCTTTGAATAACTCTCTTAATGGTTCTAAGAGTTTCAAGTTTAGTGTGTCTGGAAGCCCACCAACATTATGATGACTCTTGATGTTGTGGGCTTTTTTAGTTTTACCACCAGCTGACTCAATAACATCTGGATAAATAGTACCCTGGGCCAACCATTTTGCATTTGGAATTTTTTTTGCTTCATCTTGGAAAACCTCAATAAAGTCCCTACCTATAATTTTCCGTTTTTCTTCAGGATCACTAATTCCTATAAGGTCATTCATAAATTTTTTCGTTGCATCTATATGTATAACCTTTACACCTAAATTTTTATTGTAGGTTTTCATAACTATTTCTGCTTCATTTAGCCTCAACAACCCATTGTCAACAAAAATACAAGTTAATTGGTCACCTATAGCTCTATGGATAAGCATTGCAGCAACAGATGAATCGACACCACCAGACAACCCCAAAATAACACCATCACTCCCAACTATTTCTTTGATATTTTTAACTGCAGTTTTAACATAATTAGGCATATCCCAGCTTGCTTCACTTTTGCAAATTTCAATTACAAATCTTTTTATTATTCTTGAACCTTGAGGTGTATGAGTAACTTCAGGGTGGAATTGAAATCCATAAATATTTTTTAATTCATTTGCAATCCCAGCTACAGGCGTAGATTGATTACTCGCAATAACTTTAAATCCTTCAGGAAGGTCCGTAACTTTATCACCATGACTCATCCAAACATCAAGTAACCCATGACCATCATTGTTAATTTTATCTTGTATTTCACTGAGTAATTTTGAATGCCCATGCGCACGTACTTCTGCATAACCAAATTCACGTTCATTACTGGTTTGAACTTTCCCTCCTAATTGATTGACGATGGTTTGCATTCCATAACAAATACCTAGAATAGGGATGTTAAGGCTAAATATTTCTTGTGGGGCTGAAGGTGTTTCTTGTTCGTATACAGAATTTGGGCCGCCTGAAAAAATAATTCCATTCGCCTTAAAGTCATTAATTTTTTTGAAGTCGACATCAAAAGGAAAAATTTCACAATAAACATTCAGCTCCCTTATACGTCTTGCAATTAGTTGCGTATATTGTGAGCCAAAATCAAGTATTAAAATTTTATCCATACAGCTTAGTCTGAATGGTGTTAGTAGAATCTTTCATTATTCAACTCTGTAGTTAGGCGCTTCTTTGGTAATCTGAACATCATGCACATGTGATTCTTTTATTCCAGCATTAGTAATATGAACAAAAGCTGCTTTCTTGTGCATGGTTTTAATAGTTCCAACACCAACATAACCCATTGAGGCCTTTAACCCACCCATTAATTGATGAATGACATTGGTTACAGAACCTTTATAAGGAACTCGCCCTTCAATTCCTTCTGGTACTAATTTGTCGGAATTGTTCTCGGAATCTTGGAAGTATCGATCTTTAGATCCTTTTTGCATAGCACCAATAGAGCCCATACCTCGATAAGACTTATAAGATCTGCCTTGATATAATTCGACTTCACCAGGGGCTTCTTCAGTTCCAGCAAAAATACTCCCTAACATTACAGAGTAAGCGCCAGCAGCAATAGCTTTAGCAATATCTCCAGAATATCGAATACCCCCATCAGCAATGAATGGAATACCTTTTTTTCTTAAAGCATCCGCAACATCATTAATAGCAGTTATTTGTGGAACACCAACACCTGCAACTATTCTAGTGGTGCAAATAGAACCTGGCCCAATTCCAACTTTTACACCATCAGCACCTACATCTATTAAAGCCATTGCGCCATCAGCAGTTGCTATATTCCCCCCGATAACTTCAGTTTTTGGAAAATTCTTTTTAATCCATTTGACTCTATCTAATACTCCTTGAGAATGTCCATGAGCTGTATCAACAACAATAACATCCACACCTGCCCCAACAAGAAGCTCAACTCTTTCAATAGTATCTTCTCCAACCCCAACAGCTGCACCTACTCTCAATCTTTCATGCTCATCTTTACAAGCATTTGGATGGTCTGTTGACTTTTGAATATCTTTGACTGTAATTAAACCTTTTAATCGATCTTTTTTATCAATAACAAGAAGTCGTTCAAGCCTGTGTTGGTGTAATAAACCCATAATTTCTTTTTTTGTGGCCCCTTCACTTACTGTAATCAGTCTTTCTCTTGGCGTCATTACATTTTTAACTGGTTGCTTTAGGTTCGTTTCAAAACGTAGGTCTCTATTGGTAACAATTCCAACAACTTTCATATCTTCAACCACAGGCAGACCAGAGAATTTATGCTTACGAGTGATACTCATAACCTCATCAACGGACATATTTGGCCCAATAGTTATTGGGTCATTAACGACACCAGATTCAAACCGTTTAACTTTTGCCACATGGCTCGCTTGAATAGACGGAGAAAGATTTTTATGTATTATGCCTAATCCACCTTCTTCAGCTAGTGCAATAGCTAAATTCGATTCTGTTACTGTATCCATTGCTGCAGACACAAGTGGAATGTTTAAACTAATTTTTTTTGTTAGCTGAGTTTTTAATGAAACATCTTTTGGGAGTACATTTGAATGAGCAGGAACTAAAAGAACATCATCAAATGTCAGTGCTTGTTTTGATAGCCGCATATATCTTCCTTATCGTGCAAAAAGAAATTATACAGAAAAGTTAGTCTGAAATCGAGTTAAAAAGATTAATTACCTTTTTTCATATCTTTACCCTCAGCAGCTCTCTTCCGCCTTATTTCTTTTGGATCAGCAATAAGAGGACGGTATATTTCAACCCGGTCACGATCTCTAAGGACTTTATCAAGTGTTGTAAGTTTTCCAAAAATACCAATTTGATTAGAATCTAAATCAATTTCTTCAAATTTTTTAAGGACCCCGGAAAGTTCAATTGCTTCTTTAACAGAAATTCCTTTTGAAACCAGAATGGGAATAATAATTTGTTTTTTTGGTAAAGCAAAAGAAACTTCAATCATTATTTTATCAGGCATCTGAATCCTTATTTGCTTTAGCAACAAAATTATCTATAAATGTATTTGCAATCATGTTAAAAACTGGCGATATGAGTTTATCTAAAAAATAATTGCTAAATTCATATTGGAGTTCAAATTCTATTTTACAAGTATCTTTTTCAATTTCAATAAAATTCCATTCACCTTTTAATATTTTAAATGGCCCATCGATAAGATTAATATTCATCTTTACAGGAAATACTTTAACATTTTCAGTGGTAAAAGATTGTTTAACATTATGATAATTAATTAAAATTGTGGCTTTGGTTATTTTTTCAGTGCGTTCGATAATTTTAGTCTTGCTACACCAAGGTAAAAAATTAGGATAATCCTCAACTTGGTCAACAAGCGTAAACATTTTTTCTCTGCTGTGAAAAACTAAAGCATGTTTTTTGATAGTAACCATGGAATGATAAGATTGTGAGTTAGCGTACAATTATACTTTTAAATGACAAATAATTAAATGAGCATTATTCAAAATAAAAAAGCCTTTCATGATTACTTTATTGAAGATAAGTATGAAGCAGGTATTGTTCTTGAAGGATGGGAAGTCAAGGCCATCAGGGATGGTCGTGCCAA
>Ga0209830_10003506_pt1 | contig 11954 bp, 6 predicted proteins | sample ArcticOcean_MG_C_12_FD_187439 | JGI IMG/M metagenome (GOLD analysis project Ga0209830, IMG submission 187439) | Marine microbial communities from western Arctic Ocean - ArcticOcean_MG_CB8_130 (SPAdes) (version 2) | ecosystem: Environmental > Aquatic > Marine > Oceanic | place: Arctic Ocean...
ATGATTCTAACAGTACAGTCACAAGACTTGTACAAAGTATTACATCTAATACAAGATTAGAAACTGCTATTGGTTTAGGAACTGCTACTGCAACAAGTAAACAATTCAAAAGACAAAGAACAAAAATACAATTTCCTGAAAATGACAGATCATTATTTAAATTACCTTATGATGTTGTTAAGACCTTATTAACTGACGATAACTCTGGTATAAGTGATACAAGTTTCAAAATAAGAAGGCAGTTTGTTGCTACACTATCTAGTTCTGGTACTGCAACATTAACAGCAGGAACAAATGAGATATTTAGTGCTCATAGTGAAAATGATGTTACTGTTTCTATAATGGCAAAAGGTGGTAGTGCTACAGCAGGAGAAGTTGGTGATGTCATAACTCTTGCAGCTTCTGGTGATTATACTCTTGGTGGTTCGCCAACAGGAAAAACTTTAACAGTAGATTTAGGTAATACATTTAATGGAAGTAAGATTAAGATTCTTGCTACAATTTCTGGTTCTGTTGTAGGTGCAAAAACAAAAACAACTGTTACAGGCTCGACAAAACAAATATCTACTCAAGCATTAGCACAAGCATCAAACATTAATCTTGCTAAAGCAGATGCTCATAAACTTACTAGTGTTCATATGTCTGCTGACTTTAGCACAGATGCAACAACAAGTGATACAGATGTCACAGATAGATTTACTTTAGATACTGGACAAAGAGACAACTTCTATGATATTGCTCGTCTAGTAAGAAAATCAGGTAAAGCTGCACCAACAGGAAGATTACTAGTAACTTTTGATTTTTTTGAACATGGTGCTGGAAACTTCTTTAGTGTAGACAGTTACGCTGGTTTTGATTATGGATCTATTCCAGCATATACATCAGATGTTACTGGAGAAAAATTTGAGTTAAGAGATTGTTTAGACTTTAGACCAAGAGTAGATGACGCTTCTACAATAGACGCTGGCGATGGACAAGATAGACAATATAGTGGTACAGGCGCTTCAGCTATTGAGTTTGCTAAATTTAATTCAGATATTACTGCTGACTTAGAATTTTACTTGGCTAAGAAGGCAAAAGTTTTTTTACAATCTAATGGTACTTTCTCAATAAGATCAAGTGAATCTGCTGTCGAACCACAAGAACCTGAAACTTATCAAAGTGCTATGCATTTATATGATTTGTTTTTACCTGCATATACATTTAACACTAGTGATGTTCAAATAAAAAAAATAGATAATAGACGATTCACAATGAGAGATATTGGTCGTTTAGAACAACGAATTGAAAATGTTGAATATTATACTCAACTATCATTACTAGAATCAGAAGCACAAAATATGCAAATACAAGACGCTGATGGTTTTGATAGATTCAAAAATGGTATTATTGTTGATAACTTTACAGGCCATGGTATTGGTGATGTATCAGACACCGACTATAGAGTTTCTATGGATATGGCACAAGGAGAATTAAGACCTGCGTTCAGTCAAGACAATGCCAAGCTTTTAGAAATACAATCAGACCTATCTAGTGCCATTGATGATGTTGCAAGAACAACTGCTGGTTATCAAAAAACTGGTGACTTAATTACACTACCATATACTAGTGAAGTATATATTAATCAACCATATGCAAGTACCACAGTAAATCTAAATGAATATGATACTATTCCTTTTGTTGGTCAATTAACACTATCTCCAGAAATAGACGAATGGATGGATACTGAAACTCAACCAGAATTAGTTGTTGATTTACCTGGATCATTTGATACTTTAACAAATCTTGCCTCTGAAGGAGTTTTAGATTTAAATATGGGTACTGTTTGGAATAACTGGAATGACAGTTGGGTTGGTGCTGTTCAGGAATTAAATAGAGTAACAAACACAAGTACCCAAGGAAATAATAGAATTACAACCGCAACAATCTCAACTGAACAAAGAGTTGGTCAGACACGAGCAGGAGTTCGTACATCATTAGTTCCAAGAACAGTAAGATCAAGTTTAGGAGACAGAGTTACTAGTGTTTCTTTTGTACCATTTATTAGAAGTAAAGATATTACATTTACAGGATCAGGTTTAAGACCAGACACAAGAGTTTATCCTTTCTTTGATGATGTTGATGTCTCAACCTATGTAACACCAACTGGAAGTACTGCTGGTGCCGCATTAACATCAAATGCACAAGGCGAGGCTTCAGGAACTTTTGCAATACCTAATCCTGCAAGAGATACAAATCCTAGATGGAGAACAGGTAGAAGAACATTCAGACTAACAAGTAATTCCCTAAACACCTTAACTGGTGATATATTTACATCTGCTGAAGCTGATTATGTTGCTAAAGGACTGATGAATACAGTTCAAGGAACAATATTATCAACTAGAGAAGCTCAAGTTTCAAGAGAAAATGTAGCACAAAGTACAGTTATAACTAGGAGAGATACTAAAACAGAACAAACAACCCAACAACTAGCAAGACGCAGCAATGACGATCAAAGAGAAAGACGAGAAGCCAACAAGGCGTTTAATGTTGCAGCTGGATTAAGAAGGACCGCAGCTAATGTAGCTACTGTCCAAGCATCGGGCGCTAGCGCTCCAGGCGGGTTCCCTTATACAGACCCACTAGCACAATCATTCATGGTTGATTCTATTGGCGGTGTATTTGTATCTAGTATTGATTTATATTTTTCTTCAAAATCAACAAACATACCTGTTACAGTAGAATTACGAACAATGTTAAATGGTTATCCAACAACAGAAGTTGTTCCTTTTGGGCGAGTTACTATTGCTGCTAGTAATGTATCTACATCAACAGACGCCTCTATCGCAACAACATTTACATTTCCTAGTCCTGTTTACCTTCTAGAAAACACAGAATATAGTTTTGTTGCTTTAACTAATACGACTGAATATACAATGTATTCCGCAAAAATGGGACAAACAACTTTAGATGGATCAAGATTAATTTCTAAACAACCATACTTAGGTAGTATATTTAAATCACAAAATAATAATACTTGGACTGCTGAGCAAAACGAAGATGCTAAGTTTGAAATTAATACTTGTAAATTTGAAACAAATGCAAGTTCTGTTGTTACTTTTGCAAATGACGAATTGCCAACTAGATTACTACCCAGAACAAATCCTATTTCAACAACTGCTAGTTCAGGCGTTATAACTGTTCATTGTCCTAATCATGGTATGCATAGTTCATCAGCAAATGTAACGATATCTGGACTTGCTTCTGGAACACACAATGGTATTGCCTCAACGAATATCAATGGCACTTATACCGCAATTGGTAATATAAAATTAGATTCATTTACAGTCACAGCACAAAACTCTGATGTCGCTGATGCAACAGGTGATATTGGTGGCACAGATAACATATCAATAACTAGAAATATGTTGTTTGATGTTATTCAGCCTGTAATTGGATCTGTAACACATACTGATACTGCTATAACAGCTAGTATGAGAACAACTGGCGGAAGAACATTAGAAGGATCTGAAACAGAATATAGTTTGGCTTCAACAGCAAAAGCAACAGGTATAGTTTTAAATAGTGATTACTACATGACCGCACCAGGTATGATAGCTTCTGGAATAAATGAAACAAATGAAATGTCAGGCTCTAAATCTTTTGCTTTAACTATAAATTTATTCAGTATTTTAGAAAATGTATCACCAGTTATTGATCTTCAAAGAACAAGTTTATTCTTAATTCAAAATAGATTAAATAATCCTATATCAGGAACAACTCCTGATTTTGTTGCTGAAACTACAAATACTGGCGGTAGTGCAGCTGCAAAATATATTACAAAACCTGTTATACTAGAAAATGATTCAACCTCACTAGATATTAGAATATCTGCAAATGTAAGGTCTAGTAGTGCTGTTAAAGTTTTCTATAGAGTAACAAGTTCTGAAGATGTAAGAAAATTAGGTGATGTTCCTTGGCGAGGATTTAATGATGATGGTAGTTCAGACACAGCAGTTACACCAGCATTAAATAATATTACTTTTAGAGAACATAAATTTAGTCAAAGTGATTTACCTGCCTTTACAGCATTTTCATTAAAAGTAGTTCTAACAGGCACAAATAGTTCATATCCTCCACTTCTCAAAGATATGAGAGGAATTGCTTTGGCAGTTTAGTCTTATGAAAGATACTGCAAAAGTTCAAGGCCATACAAATTTAGTTAGAGATTTAAAGTCTCAAGCAATTATCAATACAGATTCAGATGCCTATGCTCGTTACATGGCGAGAAAAGCAAAACAACAAGGTAAAGATGATGAAGTAAGACAAGTTATTCGAGATGTTAATGAATTAAAAAACGAGATGAGAGAAATAAAAGATTTACTAATAGGATTAAAAGATGGCAGATAGAAGTATAGCAGCAGGTGATACATTAAACAAACTTAGATTTGAGTTCAATGGCACAGCAGAAGATGTTGGTGATATTCAAGATGTCTTAGATGCAAGTGGTTTTATTGCATCATCAACAGATTTAGTAGAAGCGATTGTTGCTATAAATGCTGAGTTGCCAGAAATTACAACAGACGCTTTTGTATTTCCAACAGGTACTATGACCTTTGAGGGGGCAACAGACGATAGTTTTGAAACAGTTTTAAGTATGACAGACCCAACTGCTGATCGTACTTATACTTTTCCAGATAATACTGGTGATGTGGTACTTGAAACTACCTCTAATACACTTACAAATAAAACATTAACAAGCCCAACAATCAATGGTGGTACTTTTAGTGGTACATTTACTGGTACTATGGATCTTTCTAGTACAGTATTATCAGGTGCAAGTCCTCTTGTATTTGAAGGTGCTAGTGCTGATGCGTTTGAAACAACATTGACGATTGTTGATCCAACAGGCTCAGACAAAACAGTTTCACTTCCAAATGCTACAGATACACTAATAGGCAAAGCAACAACTGATACACTTACAAATAAAAGTATTGATTTAGAAACTAATACTATAACAGGATCTCTTGCTGAATTTAATAGTGCATTGCAAGGTGATAGTTTTAGTACATTAACAGGCACAAATACATTAACGAATAAAACTTTTACAAGTCCAACAATTACATCTGGTGTGTTTAATACTGGTGTTTCAGGAACTGCTGTATTAGATGAAGATAATATGGCAAGTAATAGTGCATCAAAAGCAGCAACACAACAAAGTATTAAGGCATATATATCTTCAGTAATAGCAGAACAAGATTTAGATATTGCACCAGATAGTGGCACAGGACAAAGTATTACTGTACAATCTGAAACATTAACTTTTTCTGGTGGTACTTCAATTGCAACATCAGCATCTAGCAATTCAGTAACATTTGCTATTGATAGTGCTGTCGCAACTCTTGCTGGTTCTCAAACACTAACAAATAAAACTTTTACAAGTCCTACAATCAATGTTATGACATTTGCTTCAGGACAAGCAACAGCAGGTTTAGGTATAGGTGCAAATGGTATCGTATTTGAAGGGTCATCAGCTGATGCCCACGAAACAACTTTAAATGTTGCAAACCCAACTCAAGATAACACAATCACATTACCAGATTCATCAATAACACTAATAACAACAGCAACTCATGCTACAAAAGCTAATCATATTGCTAGATGTATTGCTTTAGGATAGATAAATAGTAATATGGCAGATAGATCAGTAGCAAATACAGATACCTTAGAGACATTTAGAACCACCTATAACTCAACGGCAGGTGATGTCGGAGATATAACAGGTGTAACTGGTGCAAGTGGTATAATAGCAGATTCAACAGATATTGTAGAAGCAATTGTAGCAATGAACACAGAGGTTACTGCTATCAAGGCAGGTACTGCTACTTTTGAAACTAAAATAACTTTTGAAGGTGCAACTGATGATGCCCATGAAACAATTTTAGCAATTACAGACCCAACAGCAGATAGAACAATCACTTTTCCAGATGCTACAGGAACAGTAGTTACTACAACTGCTACACAAACTTTAACAAATAAAACATTAACAAGTCCAACAATCAATGGTGGTACTTTTAGTGGTACATTTACAGGCACACAGGATCTTACGAGTGTAGTTTTAGCTGGTGGAAGTCCTCTTGTATTTGAGGGTGCTAGTGCTGATGCATTTGAAACATCTCTAGCAGTAGTTGATCCAACTGGTTCAGACAAAACAGTTTCTTTACCAAACGCAACTGATACTCTTGTTGGTAAAGCAACAACAGACACATTTACAAATAAAAGTATTGATTTAGAGACTAATACTTTAACAGGTTCTTTAGCAGAGTTCAATAGTGCATTACAGAGTAATAGTTTTGTATCATTGACTGGTTCTGAAACACTTACAAATAAAACTCTTACAACACCTACTCTTACAAGTGCTGTTTTAAATACTTCTATTTCAGGTACTGCGTTTTTAGATGAAGATAATCTGGCGAGTAATAGTGCAACAAAATTAGCTTCTCAGCAATCAATTAAGGCATATGTTGATTCAGTTGTAACTGCTGAAGATTTAGATATTACAACAGATAGTGGAACAATCGCAATCGATTTAGATAGTGAAACATTAACTGTTGCTGGAGGTACTGGTATTAGTACAACTGGTTCAAGCAATACAATCACAGTAGGAATTGATGCAACTGTTGCCACTTTAGTAGGAACACAGACTTTAACAAACAAAACTTTAACAAGTCCTACTATCAATTCACCTACTATTACAACTTTAACTGCTACAGCATTAAATTTAACAGATTCTAGTATCGTATTTGAAGGTTCATCAGCTGATGCAAATGAAACTACACTTACAGTTACAAATCCAACAGCAGATAGAACAATAACACTACCAAATGAATCAGGAACACTAATAACTTCAACCGGCGCTGCCACTAATGCTTTTTCTATTTCCATAGCAGCTGCGTTAGGGTAAAGTGTATAAATAGTCTATAAGGATATAAAAACATGGCATTATCAACGATAAACGCAGCAACAGGATTAACAGACGCTTCAGTAACCTCTGCTAAATTAGCAGATTTTGCAGCTGCTGTTGATTTAAATGGTGTTGAATTAGTTTTAGACGCTGACGCTGATACTAGTATTACAGCAGATACAGACGATAGAATAGATTTTAAGATTGCAGGAGTTGAACACTTCTCTTTCTCAAATAGTTCTGGCGATACAATCATTAAACCAATGGTTGACGCAAAAGATATTAAGTTTCAACAATATGATGGTAGAACACTTTTAGATATTAATGATGCAGGATTTGTTGGTATTGAAAATGGTGGCACAGGTCCTGGTGCAATAAGAATTTTTGAAGATTCAGATTTAGGTTCAAACTATGTTGGATTGTCTGTCGGTAATGTATCAACAGCATACACATTAGTTTTTCCAAATGCAGACGGCTCAAGTGGTCAGGCATTAACAACAAACGGTTCTGGTGTTTTATCATTCACAACTTTAAGTGCAAACACTCCTTCAAGTGCTGATGGACAGGCATTAGGTTCTGCTTCATTAGAATGGTCAGATTTATTCTTGGCAGACGCCTCAACAATTCAATTTGGTGCTGATCAAGATGTTATATTAACTCATGTTGCAGATACAGGACTTCTTTTAAGTGGTACAAATGTAATTCAATTCAATGACGCTTCACAAAATATAGGTGCCCCAAGTGCTACTGTACTTGATATAAACGCAACAGACGAAATCGAATTAAACGCAACACTTGTGGATGTAAATGCTAATTTAGATGTTAGTGGAACAATCGTTGGTGCAAGTACAATATCAGGCACAACGATTACTGCTACAACAGCCTTCGTACCAGACGCATCTGACGGCGCTGCATTAGGTACAACAGCATTAGAATTTTCAGATTTATTTTTAGCAGATGCAGCTGTAATTGCTCTTGGCGCTGATCAAGATGTAACTATAACCCATGTTGCTGATACAGGAATATTAATAAACTCAACAAATGTAATTCAATTTAATGATGCTTCACAAAACATTGGTGCACCATCAAATGCTATATTAGATATTAATGCTACAGACGAAATCGAATTAAATGCTACACTAGTCGATATAAACGCTAATGTAGAAATATCTGGAACAGCCGTTACGACAGGTGTACACACTTTTACAGCAGTTCCTGTTTTTCCAAATAACACAATTGAAACTGCTGATATTCAAGCAGATGCTATAGACGGAACAAAAATTGCTGATAACGCTATCAATAGTGAACATTATACAGACGGCTCAATAGATACTGCTCATATAGGTGCTGATCAAATTACAAATGCTAAAATAGCAGACGATCAAATAGATTCAGAACATTATGTTGATGGCTCAATAGATACTGCTCATATAGCAGACCTAAATGTAACTACAGGCAAAATAGCAGCAGATGCTATCACAGGCGCCAAGATAGCAGATGACGCTATTAATTCAGAACACTATACAGATGGTTCAATAGATACAGCACACCTAGCAGATGGACAAGTTACAATAGGAAAACTAGCAACAGCAGTATTAACAGGTGCAACAGATATTGGTGCTGGAATAGCAGACGCTGATTTATTTTTAGTAGATGATGGTGCAGGCGGTACTTTAAGAAAAACTGCTGCCTCAAGATTAAAAACATATATAGGAAGTAATGCTCCTGCTTTTTGTGTAATAGAAGGTGGACAACAAACTTTAAATCATAATACCTATACCAACTTAACTTTTGGTTCTGAAATAGTAGATAGTAATAGTGCTTTTGCATCAAATGTTTTTACAGTTCCTTCAGGTCAAGGTGGAACATATTATTTAGAATGCCAAGTAAATTTTTATGATGCACAAGGTAATATAAGTTCAGGAATGTTAGCAATCTGGAAGGGAACTAATGGAACAAAACTTACTAATCTTTATAATGTTTATACTGGTGCTGTAGCAGGTCATTTAAGTTTTTCTGTTTCTACACTTGCAGTTTTAAGTGCTGGAGATGTAATAGGTGCAGCAGCAACAATGACAACCTCTGATAGTGGTACAGTTACATCATATGGTGGAGATGGTGGTACAAGAATTATGGGATTCAAATTAGCAGGAGTATAAAATGGCAATATTACATAACAAATTAAAATTATATTTAGAAGCAAATTCTAAAACTGAAGCAGAACTATATAATGGTAATATATTATTAGTTGATATTGGTTCAGGTCCTTACATTGAAACATGGAATGTAGATGGACTAACTAAACCAACAGATAGTGAAATAGCTTCTTATGAAACAGCAGCTAATACTGAAGAAACTAATAATAGTGTTAGGTCTACAAGAAAAAAAGCCTATGGAAATATAGGTGACCAACTAGATTTGTTATATCACGATATGGCTGCTGACAAAGGTGATAAAACTGGAGAATGGTTCAAAGCTATTAAAGCAGTTAAAGATGCAAATTCAAAGGATTAAACAATAGTATTAAAAAAAGACATCTAATTTTAGATATAAATATAGATAAAGGAAATGAAATAAAGTATGGCATATATCGGAAAAACACCAGTTAATGGATTTCACAGTAAACAGACGATTTCTACTGATGGAAGTACAACAACTTTCGCATTAAATCACACAGTTGCTGATGAGACTTCTATTATCGTATCTGTTGGTGGTGTTCTTCAAGAACCTAAAGAAGCATATAATTTATCAGGCGGTGGTACTAATATAGTATTTACGGCCGCACCTTCGACTGCATCTACAACTTATATTCAATATCTAGGACAAGCAATTGTTCAAAATCTTTTAGATGTTAATGGTGCAGAGTTTGTATTAGACGCTGACGCTGATACATCTTTCACTGCCGATACAGATGATGAAATAGATATTAAAGTCGGTGGTTCAGATAGAAGTACAATTAAGGCAACTGGTTTTCATAACTTAGATAGTATAAAATTTGTTGCTGGTACTGGTGATGATTTAGAAATTTATCATGACGGAACAAATTCTTATGTCGCAAATAAAACAGGTGCTCTAAAAATTGCAACTGAAACATCAGGCATTGCTGTTACAATAGGACATACAACTTCCGAAGTAACCGTTGCAGATAATATGACTGTAACAGGTAATCTAACAATCGGTGGTACAACAAATTTTGGTGACTTCGATATTTCAAATGTTGGAAGTATTGCTCTAGACACAATCACAAATGATGGTACTGATATAACTTTAGATTCTTCTGGAGATATTATATTAGACGCTGCCGGTAATGATATATTCTTAAAGGCAGGCGGAACAACTTTTGGTAGTATTACAAATGTTTCTACTCATGTAGTTATCAAAGACGGAACAACAACAGCTGCAACATTTAATGGTGCCAATGTAACCTTTGCAGGTACGATTGGTTCTGGTAATATAACTTCAACAGGAACTGTTCAAGGCACAACGATTACTGCTACAACTGCTTTCGTACCAGATGCTTCAGACGGTGCTGCTTTAGGTACAACGGCACTAGAATTTTCAGATTTATTCTTGGCAGACGGTGCTGTCATTAGTTTAGGCGATGATGATGATGTTACATTAACCCATGTTGCTGATACAGGCGTGTTATTGAACGCTGCTAGTGTTATTCAGTTTAGAGATTCTGCTATCAATATAGGATCACCTGCTGATGGTGACTTAGACATTAATGCTGATGACGAAATAGAATTAAATTCAACCCTAATAGATATTAATGGTAATGTAGAAATATCTGGAACAGCAGTAACAACAGGTGTTCATACCTTTACAGCAGTTCCTGTTTTTCCTAATGATACAATTGAAACTGCTGATATTCAAGCAGACGCTATTACAGGTGCTAAGATAGCGGATAATGCTATAAACTCTGAACACTATACAGACGGTTCAATAGATACTGCTCACATAGCAGATTCAAATATTACAACAGCAAAAATAGCAGACGCAAATATTACAACAGCAAAATTAAGTACAGCATTATTAACAGGCGCAACAGACATAGGTGCTGGAATAGCAGACGCTGATTTAATTTTATTAGATGACGGTGCTGGTGGTACATTAAGAAAAAGTGCTGCTTCAAGAATTAAAACTTATATTGCTGATGTAACTTTAACAACTGCTGCTCAAACAAATATTACTTCACTAGGAACTTTAACTGCATTGACAGTAGATGATGTTGCCGTAGATGGCAAAGTCATCACAATGACAGGTTCAACTGACGACACTGCTGTATTCACAGTTGCAGCAAATGGTGCATTAACTTTAGAAACAACAGATACAGCAGCCGCAGCTGCAAATATTCAAATTACTGCTGATGGTACTGCTGAGTTAGCAGGTACTACAGTTACTTTAGATTCAAGTGGTGATATAGAATTAGACGCTGGAGGAAATGATTTTAAATTTTCATCTGGCGGAACACAAGTTTTAAATATTGCGAATAGTTCAAGTGATGTTATAATTAAACCAGTTGTTGACGCAAAAGATATTATATTTCAACAAAGAGATGGTACTGAAGTAATGAGAATTGAAGATGGTGCTCATATGTCGTTAGCGGCTGCTGCTGTTAATCCAGAGGCAACATTGTCTGATGCTTCGACTGTATCATGGAACGGATTGACTTCGCCTGTTGCAAAAGTAACACTAGGCGGAAATAGAACATTAGGCGCTGCATCAGGTGTGATTACAGGACAATTTCTTTCAATACTGTTTATACAAGATGGTACAGGTAGTAGAACAATATCATTCAATGCTGCATACGAACACACAGGTGATGTCGCACCAGTATTGACAACAACAGCAAATAAGGGAGACTTATTTGTGTATAGATATAACGGGGCAAAGTTTTTAGAAGTAGGAAGAAACTTAAATTTAACATTAAGTTAAGGGGAATTATAATATGTTTGCAGTAGTAGAATCAGGAAGTATAACAAGTTTTCCAAAAGGAAACAAAGGATTA
>Ga0209830_10003510_pt1 | contig 11945 bp, 9 predicted proteins | sample ArcticOcean_MG_C_12_FD_187439 | JGI IMG/M metagenome (GOLD analysis project Ga0209830, IMG submission 187439) | Marine microbial communities from western Arctic Ocean - ArcticOcean_MG_CB8_130 (SPAdes) (version 2) | ecosystem: Environmental > Aquatic > Marine > Oceanic | place: Arctic Ocean...
AAACTTGTTGTATCTACTGCACCAACAATCTTATTGTTAACTCCGTCTACAAGTACTGTACTATCATCACCAAACACTGAACCTGTAAAATCACCGTCAAGTGTTGTTGTTAAATTATCTACTTCTGTTTTTGTGTATGCATCTGTAATTCCATAACCTGATATTGTGGATGGCTTACTTGCTATGTCTGAAAAATCTAAATTAGTAATTGTTGCATTGTCAAAATTAATACTTGTTCCTGTATTAAAAGTCACAGGAACATTGAATTGTGCTTTTGTATGATCAATTTCAAAAAAGTCTATTGCTGTTGCACCTACATCTCTGTTTCTACCAGTTAATATAAATCTTGAAAAACCATTACTTCCACCAGTAGTTACTGTGTGGTGTTTCAACTCACCAAATATTACATCTGTTCCAGGATTGCTGGCATCATCGCTCCAATAAGCAATTATAGAAGCATTATTACCTGAGGCTTGTACTGGACCTACCAATGCTATTTTAGGTTCCATTGAATCTTTTATGTTAAAATATGTTCCAACATTAGATATTCCATTTATCATGGATACTGACATTGTGTTTGCTAATCCTGATTGTGTTATATTTTGTGAATTTAAATCTAAATTACCACCAAGTTGTGGAGTAGTATCAGATATTACATCTGCAAGACCGGCACCGTCTGTAATTCCGTATCCAGCGAGTGTTGTTGGCTTGCTTGTTATTGAAGCGAAAGTTTGTGCTGGTACACTTGTTAAGAATGAACTGTCATTAGTTAATTGACTTACTGCTGTAGGTATTGTAGGTGCGCCTGTTAATGAGCCATATGCTCCATCAAATGCATCTGTAATTCCATATCCTGCCACTGTTGTTGGTTTGCTTGTAATGTCAGCAAAAGCAACAGTCGTAAGATAATCTGTTCCTGCCACTGCCGCTGAAATATTTCCAGAGCCATCTGCTTTTACAATTCCTGTGATTGCTCCTACTATTGGATCTGTTTCTGTTGTTACAATACCTGTAAGTGCTGAACCATCTATTGCTGGTAAATTACCAGATAACACAGAACTTGGTATTAAACTGTTAACAGCATCTACAAGTAGAGTTGAATCATCTCCAAACACAGATCCTTGCATGTCTCTGACTGTGTTTGTAGTTGTAGTATTGAGTTCTGCAAAGTTTTCGTTAATTTTTTTAAAGGCGGTTCTTAAAGGATCACCGTCACCTTTGTTTGCACTTGAACCAATATTGATTACTTGTATTGCCATTAAACTCTCCCTACCACTGCTTCTATAACACCTTCACCGGCATCTGTTTTGTTTTCTAATGCTTTACCTATCACTGTGCCCACTTTAGGATCAGTGCTTCTTACAGCAAATCCTTGTGTGCCTGAACTTATCAACATGTCACCTTTTTGTACAATACCAACAACTTTGATTGGAGTTCTTCCAGTCAATGCCACTGCTGTTACATTGTCACCTTCAAGTGCATTGTTCATCAAGTGTGCTGGATTTTCAGAAACAACTCCTGCAACTCTTGTGTCGCCTCTTAATGCTGTTGTGGTTACTTCTGCATCTCCACCAAATATTAAAACTGTTCCCACTTCATACTGATTGTCTGCAAGATAATTCTCAGCCAAGTCAGCATATTGAGCCTTTGTGGCTGTACCATCAAATGTTTCTGCATACACAGTTTTGTATCGTTTGCCAGATGACGAACCAATATCCATATTGTCATCACCAGGTATTAAACCTTGTGCTGTTGCTATTACTGGAACAACGCCGTCTGCCACAAAAGCCACTTGACCTTCTGACGACTCGTCTAGTCCCACAATGTAAGGATTTCCTGATCCCAGTGCTATACCTGTAAAGTTAGCACCTTTACCTTCTGATTCAATAAATTTTGTGTAGATATAAGTTGAAGCCAATGCTGGATCTGTGTTTTGTGATTGTCCGTTGTCGTTGCTTGGAGATGTTGATGCATCTGCTCCACCAAATCCAAATTGATTTCCAGAGAAAGTTTGTACTGTGTTGTCAGCATTTGATCCTACTGCTGTGTAAACTGTAACTCCACCTGGTGTGGTTACTTGTAGTGTAGAAGAAGAAGTATCAAACACCAATGTGCCATCAATTGCTAATGAACTCACATCCAATTGTCCTGCGGCATCAGTTTTTATAATACTGTTGGCTTCACCTGTGTTGGACACATTAGTGTAAGCATAAGTGTTAGCACCTGTTTTAATCATTGCATTGCCTGGATCAGCCGCCGCACCTATTTCACTTACAAAATCTCCATCTTCCAGTCCACCACCTGTTCCAACTATTGTTGAAAATGAAACTGCCTCTGGTGCACCAGTGCCTGCTGTTGATCTACCAAATGCGAATGCATTATCTAATTCAGGTAAATCTGCAAAATCTACTGAAGCACTTTTTAATGTTACCCAACCGTTAGTTACTGTGAAGTCTCCTGAATCAAAACTTACTAAACCTAAATCTGCTTGAGTAATACCTGTATCATTGGCTCTTGATGTTGCCGCCTGCATTGTCAATTTACTTTGGGCTATTGCCGCTGTTGCAGATACATCTGCGTTTATGATTGTTCCTGCATTGAGTTGGAAGTTGATTGTTGTTTGTGAATTTGTTCTTGTGGCAGTGACTGTGATATCTGAACCTGCATCTTCAATTCCATTACCTATTTCATCTATACCAGCATTGATCACATTGGCTGTTACACCTGAACCGTTATCAATTAAATCATTTGTGTTGAAATCTGCTACAGAAGTTTGGTTGTATGATATTCTTGTTGCCAATCCATAACCAGGAACATTCTCTTGAATTAAATCATAGATAATTCCAGTTGCAGATGAATTTGATCCTGTGATTGTTTCACCGCCTCCAAATAATCCACCATTGGCTGGTGTTGTGTAAATTCTTTTTGCTCCGTTGAACACCAACATTTGTCCTGATGATATAGGAGTTGAAATATTAACATCTCTGTTGTCTATTAATTCATCTGTGTCATAATTAACTTGGTCCACATACGATTTTGTTGCGGCATCTTGATCCACACCTGGATCTTGTAAATTTTGTATTTTGAATCCACCTGCTCCAATGTTATCTGTGAATGGAGTAGATCCATCTCTTGCCACAGCACCTGCTCCAATTGGATTTCCAACTAGTTGTCCTTGGTGATCAAAATGTAATCTTCTGTTGACATATCCTCTAACAGCAGATTCTGTTGGCACTGTGTCAGAAGCATTGTCAGTCATTGCTGTGTCAGATGAAAATTCTGCTACAACAACACCACGTTTAAATCCAATACCATCCAAGTTACTCAAAGCAATTGATGCCGAGAATGTTACACTTCCTGTACCTTGGTCAACTGTGAAAAATTTACCTACTCTAAAGAATCCATCTTGGTCTGTTGAAACATAGAACACTCTGCCTTTTCCACGTTCATCAACTTCTTGTGCTTGTACTGGTGCTTGTGGGTCACCAAATACCACATTAGGATAATTTGTTGTGTTGAATCCGCCTGTTCCTATATCTAAGAAGTCATGTCCTGTGGCTCTACAAGTTGAAATAGAAATAGTTAATGTTCCTGTTCCCAATGCCGCCAAGTTTGCTCTTAAATTTACAGATTGACCTGCTCTGTACATAGAACTATGCAGTCCACCACCTATTGGAGTAGCATTGATATCACTCACATCTTGAATTGTAAGAGTGGCATATGTTGTTCTATCTGTGTAACTTGTGATTCTGTGAACTTTTCCGTCCCAACCAAAAATCATGTCACCAGCATTTAATCTTGTTATGTCTGATGCTTGTGTTAATAAATCAATAGCAATAGTAACATCACCTGGAGTATTACCCATTGTAGTTCCTGATCCTGCATAAGTGCTGTTCACTGCCTCAGTCATGTTGACATTCATTTTTACTGTGTCGAATGGTGAGTCAATTCCAATAATTGCTGATCCCGAAGGTAACGCATTTCCAACAGCATCATTGCTTTGGAAAGATACACTTCTATAAACAGCCTCAGTGTATTCGTCGAACACAATTGCTGTGGAAGGTCTTGTAGGTGACTCATTTTCTAAGTCATCAAATCTAAATGATCTGCTGGATCTGATAGTAACTGTTTGACCATCTACTAATGGTGCTTTAAGTCCAGTTGTTGAAGTTAAATTTGAACCACCAGTTCCTAAATTAATTCTATAAACTGTGCCATCTCTTGTGGCTGGTTGTGAAGGTGCTACTGTTGTTTCAACATTTGTTACTTCGTATCTTGTGATACCTACTGCACCACCATGATCAATTTCTATTTCTGATTGACTGTATGGAATATAATCTAGATCAAACACATACACTGCTGTACCTAGAGCTGGTTGATCGTAATCTGATGAACCGTCATCGAACACCATTCCTTGTTGAGTCATGTTGTCTGCCAATGTTATGGCATCAATTTTTTCATTTGGATTAGAACCTTCAGCAACTAATCCATAATCACCGTGTGCTGAAGAACAATTCAATGCACGAATTTGTCCACCGTTGTTTGCATACATGGCAATATGAGTGTAATATGTGAAAGTGGATACTTGTTCAGATAATCCACCATTGGTAGCAACCAGTCCGTATGCTAAATCATTTATTTGTACAAAGTCATTGGCAAGCAACGATCTGTTACCTGCTGTTTGAATTATTATGTTGTAAGGTGTGGCATAAGTTCCGTCCCAACCATTAGTGGCATTAGAACTAGCCGCCAATAATAATGTGGCTGTTCCGGCGTTTTGATCGTAATCTGTGATTGCCGCAACTTGATATCTTGCTCCCAGTATGTAGAATGGACAAGGTGTTTGTGGTTTACGTAAAAATAATCCTGTTCCAGCCGCTGACGCAACTTGAATATTGAATGCGTTGGTTACTCCTGTAACTGTGGTTTCAACATTACCTGCATAACCATCAACATACATACCACCTCTGAATGATTTTGAATTTACACTTTGTGAAAAAGATGATGCTGTTTGTGTGTACGGAGATTTTGTAAGCACTTGTCCATTTGGATCTAATACTTCAGCAAAACCACCATGTGCTTGGAATGTGATATTTCTAATCACCGAAGCATCGTTCATTAAGAACACATCCATTTCTTTATTGTTAATGGCTGTGTTGTATGCCGCGTTTGCTGGAGGAACCGAAGTGTTAATTGGTTTTGTTACGTCTTGTGCATAATGATATCCATATTCTTGTGTACCAATTGTTAATCCATCAAACGTTGTGTTTCTAAAGAAATATATATTTGCCCACGGAGATTGTGAAATTGCATCTAGTGGTCTTATTATAGTTCTTCTAAATTCATCTCCTTTGATTGATACGTTTGCAGGAACCTTGATAGGCAAGTGTTCTTTGTAAATGCCTGATTCAACTCTAATTGTGATCTGTTTTTCTTTTACTTTGTTACCAAATTCCATTTGTTCACCAACTGAGAATAGAACTGGTTCTCTTAAGAACATCACAACAGTGTCGTTGGATGCACCTGCTGTTACTGAAACTATTTCGCCTTTTGCTCCAGAAGTTTTACCTACTACAATTTTACCTGGAACTAAATCTTTATTGTTTGGTTGGTTTTGATCTACAAAACCTGTGTTACCATTTGAAATTGTTATTGTGTATGTGCTTCCATCCACTGCTGTAATAATATAATTGTAATCTTGAATAATTCCTTTTACAATTTCAAATTTAGCATTGGCAGAATCTTTTCCAGACTGAGGAACCACTTTAGTGATATCAATTGTTTGTGTAACATTACTCTGATATAAAGTACCAGGTGCAGTGTTAGTTAAAACAAAGTTAACCACTAAACTTTGAGCAAATACAACTGCTCCTAATGTTTCAGTAGATTGTTGATTGATTGCTTTTAATCCACTGTTGCTGTTGTAATATCTTTTTCCTGCTTGAATGGATTGTGAATTTGCTGTTAAACCACTCAATACATCAATAACCACAGCATCTTGAATTAATCCTAAATCTCTTTCACACAATGTTGTATCATATGAAAAATTTGGATATGTGGCATTTATGTAAGCAATTGTTTCTTTAATAATAAACTGTCTGTTAGCCGCCATTAAAAATTCTAATTGTGTTTGCCCTGATGGTGTTGTTATACCTTGTGTTGTTACTGTGGAATTTCCTACACCATTGTTGTAAGTTATTATTTGTGTGTACGGTCCTGCTTCAAATGGAGATGTTTCAATAATTTGTTCTGCTCTTTGAGCCGCTTTAGAAATAGTTTTGTAAGCATATGCCAATGATCTACCATATTTGTCAGCAGGTACTCCTGCCATTGTATCATCACCATCTTGACTTACAAATAAATTTGTTGTAGAAGCATATGATGTTGTGTCAACATAAAATTTTGAAGCCGCTTGTAGATCATCAGCACCATTTGGAGTTCCTGAACCTGATAAATCACCTGGGTGATCACTCAAGTAAAGAGCACCAGTCATTGTGTCGCCTTGACGTCTTACTGCAGATGTTCTTTGTATTGCTTCTGTTGAAAGATAATTTCCTGCAAGTGAACTATTGTATGCTCCATCAGTTATTGTTTGAACTCCAGTACCTCCTGATACTGTGATTTTAATTCTTGTTGCATCGTTGTCGTTGGTTGCTTCTGCAGATGATGTGTGCAATGAAATTGTGTTAGCATCAACATATCTAATATAATAGTTTTGTCCGCTTGTGACATTGTTGGCATCTGTTCCAGTTGAACTGTAAACAAAAGGTAATCCATTTGATGTTGTTGTAAATCCGTGTGTTGGAATATTTAAATTTCCACTTGCATAGGCTGAAATTGTTTTTGTGTATTCAGTTGCATCTGCAGGCTCTGGACGAATTCTAACTTCTCCAGCAACACCACCAACTCCTGAACTTCTAAGATATCTTCTATCTGCATAACCTTTATCGATAACTAAATCGTCTTCGGTAATACTTGTTCCGTGTGTGCTGTTAAAATCATCCACTGCTGATTGACTGATGCCTACATTACCAATGGCATAAGCATTGGCATTTAATGGTCCACCAAAATCTGGTGCAGTGTCTGTGCTGATGTCAATAGAATTAACTGCAAGTAAAAGATTGTTAGGATCTGTAAAGTCCACTGAAATACCTGTACCAGATATTCCTTTCATCTCAATGGCTGTGCCAGCCGAATTTGTAACAGGAATTTTGTTTGCACCCAATTGATCAGGTGTATCACTTAATGAAGTGAAACCTATTTGTCCACCTTGACCAAATACAGCATATAACTCTGTAAAGTTTTCATTGGATTTGTTGAACGCATCTCTGATACTATCGCCAGTACCATCGTTTCCTTCTATTCCAATGTTAATAAACTGTTTAGCCATTTACTTTGTCCATATCAAATTGAATGCTTTCTCCACAACCACAAGCACTCTTGGTGTTTGGATTGTTGATTTCAAACTGTGAACCAAATACTTCATTAACGTAATCAATCTCAGTTCCAAACAAAAACATCACACTACTGGTATCTATCACTAATTTCCCACCATCGACTTCAATTAGTTCATCTCCTGATTCAATTTGTGATTGATCAGCAAAACTCCAATCATAGGAAAAACCAGCACATCCACCGCCTTTAATACCCAATCTAACAGCATACTTGCTGTTTTTTTCGCACAGTGCTTTAATTTGCGTCTGTGCAGTGCTTGTCAGTGTTAAAATAGCCATAATGCAATGTTGTCGTTTGTTGTATTTATGGAAATTTTACAAATGCTAATGTAAATACCAGTATGTATTTAGGTGAAAAAATTACAGTGTCCAAGACAGAACGTGTGAGCAAATTAGGTGCTAAACACCAATGCAAACGCACTAAAACGTTTCATGTCTTTAAATGTGATGCGTGTGAGAAAGAATTTAAAAGAGCCAAAGGCAAAGTTGAAAAAAAGCGTCTATCTACTTTTTATAAACACGTGTGTTCTGAATGCGACCCAAAACGTTTTGCTCAACAACAAGGTGTGAAACAAAGACAGGTTTTGGGCATGAACGCATCCAGCGATATCCCTATCAGTAAATTGTGATTACTCTGATTTCCAAATAGTCCAACCACCATACACAATTGCCGCATAAGCAACAATCGAAGCGATCGGTCCGAATATTAAAAATGAAATTCCTGCCGCAATCAAAAGAGCACCATCTAGTGTTGTTCTTTCTTTGATTCTAGCATTAATCCATTTTTGTACTTGATTGATCATATTAGTCTCCTTTTTTTAAGATTGTAGTCTTAAATTTATTGACTCCCAATTAATTATTCTCATCATACCTTCTATGTATTTTTTCTTGGCATCTTTAGCAGGAACATAATCCGAAAATGAATGTTCCCACATATCCACAGGCATTAGAATGTCTGTTTTGTATGATTGATTTGGGGTAATTTTGATAGAACCATTTTTGGCAACATAGACCCAACCAGAACCTTGTATGGTCATTGCTGATCTAATTAATTCTTTCTTGAATGCTTCAAATGATTCGTGTTTTGATTCTATTAAAGTTTTGATTTCACCAGTTGGTTTATTGCCTGGACGAGGTGCTTGTAATTGTAGCCAAAACATATTGTGAAGTTTTGCTCCACCGTAATTAAAATCTGCATCACCTTCACCATCATTGTATCTTCTAACATATGCTTTGGTTAATACATTGTAATGATAGTCAATGTTTGCTTCAGACAACACAGGTGATAGTTCTTTCATTTTGAAAGGCAGTTTCACCACTTCTAGTTTTGATTCTCTGTTTTGTTTTGATTCTGTGATATGTTCTAGTTTCATACAGATATTTATCGCTAAACTAAACCCAACTCAACAGCCTGATTGTGTAATTGTTCTGCGGCAAGATTCTTTGTCTTGGCTTCAACTTGTATGTCTAGTTGTGGTAGGAAACTCAATGCCCATTCATTCACAGCACGATTTGGTAACAGTTCGCTATGAGCTCGTAGTTTTTGTTTCTTACAACCTTTTGATAACAGTGTTTCCATATCATGAAAGCCAGTGTGCATAGTGTCTACATCGCTGTATGCCGGTGTTAACCATTCATCTCTTGAATAAGAATAATGCATGGTAGGTCTCACACCACGCCAACTGTCTACAACTCTTTTAACTCTGTCGTCTGTGGCTTGTAGATACTCGCCTGTTCGCACCCAATGGTGATGTATGTCTAGTACCAACGCACAATGTTTTTCTAATTCTAATGAAGCGTCTAACCCCCAACACATTTCATCATTCTCTATGGTGATTAAATTTCTTGCTTCTGGTGACAGTCGAGATAATACTTTCATAATACCTGCTGGTCCTTGTCTGCCTGAGATGTGTACATTAATTTTGCAACCATCTTGGAATGATTTGCCAAAACCCATCCAACGTGCCATGTTCACATGATATTCAAATTCGTCTATGCTACGATCCACAATGTCTGGAGTTTCACTTGCCAACACAGTAAACTGTCCTGGATGAAAACTGATCTTCACATCATGCAGTCTTGCCAAATCTCCTGCTTCTGCAAAATGCTTTTCACAATATTTTATAACGTCTGGTTTGTTCCAATAGTGTCGCCAATCAGCCTGTGTTGCCACAGGTAATATTGGAGATGAAATTCTGCACATGCGTCTACTTTTAGGCAATGTGGAAGCCTTCAGTATTAAGTTCTTAATACCGTCTATGTTGTGTTTAAAGACAAAGGCTAATTTTTCTTCTGCTTCGTCTTTGTGTTCATTTAACCAACGCACAGTTGTTGAACGTGTGTTCATTGGTCTTTCAATTTCTTCTAACTGTTTTTTTTTAAGAGTTCTATCATGGTGGAACCATTGACAGCAAAATCCAATACGTCTAATCATGCTGTATTATAGCACACATTTTGGTAATTGTCAAACATACATTGTGTTAAAACTGATCGTAATTCTGTCGTCTGTTTGATTAGGGTTGGTGTAATGTTCCAACCAACTAGGAAATAGATACAACGATCCTTGTTCACAAGCCACTTCAACATTTTTAATGTTATACTCTGTATTCTTAACAAAAAACTCGTGCATTCTGTAAGGGTCTAATGGACTTTTAAAATTTAGTCCCGCACTGTCTTTATCTACTTTAATATAATATGCCGCACTCACTACACTGACTTCATGTCTATGTAAATTTACACTTTGACCTTTTTGTAAAATATTAAACCAACTCATACCAATTTTGACATTGTTACCCAATCCAACTTTGTCACAATAAATGTCAACTGCTTGTTGTAAATCTGCTTTCAAATCTTTTAAATCTTCGTGATCCAAAATATGCTTATCACTTTTCATATAACTGCTTTGGGCACCAGACACTAACGCATGTGACCCAGTGTCCCAAGTTTTAATCAGCTCTAAAAGTTTTATGTTATCTTTGTGATCAGCAAAATCAAATTTTAACAAAGGTGTTGCGAACATGTTTGCTATATTGTAATTCATTTCCAATTCTCCTTACACCAGGGATCCTGGCAATGTTTAGGTTGAGGATCTCCATGAAACACAGCAATAGATGTTTGAGGGTGTATCTTTGGCACACCTGGAGATATAAAATCTTTTGTCCCGTCTTGGTTTCGTACCATAGGAGGTTTTCCTCGCATCTCCCATTTGTAACTCTGTATCCATTCATCGGGCCAAAAATTAAAATCATTTTTAACTTGAGCATATAACCAATCTTGGTCTCCGTGAAATCTACGCACAGGTGCGGCTGGGTTTTGTATAAAATCTCTATAGATTTGAGGATGTTGACCAATGTTCCATCTCACCACACTGCTGTTGAATCTATTCCATTTAGGATTATTACATCTATTAAAATCTCTAATCACACAAAACTCGTTAGGTTTGTATGTTAATAAATTGTCTATACTTCTAAAAACTATCACATCAAGATCAATGTATAATACTGTGCCTTGTGGATCTCCTAAAGGTAAACAGGGATTGAACAACAATGGTTTGTGCCACCAACCACTTACTCCATATCCTTGTGCAATAGGCATCACTCTGACTGTGCTGTTTAATCCTTGTGGATTTTCTGTAAAGCAAACAAATTCGAATGGTAGAGTGCAATATCTACGTACCATTTGTTCCAGTGTATTCACATACTCCGGACCATACTTGTTACCCCATTTTAAACAAACAATGTAATTGATCATTAGCCTTCATAAATTGCAGAGTTGGCTCCGTGCTCAGCACATTCAACTTTTACACAATAGCATCTGTTGTCTGTTGCTTCTCTAATAAGTTTATCTGCAAAGTTAAAGGCGTGTTCGGCAAACTTCTCTGCACCTACACCATCAAACTCTACTACCTCACATAAGTCTTTTTCTTGCAAAGTATAAAACTCTTGTTTGTGTGGATCATTAATATCTACACACGTCTTATGATCAAATGAATCTTCTAACCATTTCTTCAACGGTTTAAGTCCGCCAAAGTCCACTGCCCAGTTTTTGTTGTCTAATGCATCACACCCAAATGTAAATGTAAATGCTAATGAATAACCATGTAGCAGATGACAGTGTGAATGATCTGCGTTGGGTTGTCGGAACACTGCGGATAAACCTATGTTGTGTCCGTAATGTTTTGTGCTATAATGTTTCGCCAATGTAATCTCCTTGTAAGTTTAAATTATAATATGTTTTTCCAAGTCTGTCAATGGAATAATGTTTAAATTTTGTATATTTTGCCAACTTTCTGGTAATGGAAAATTTTCCTCCACATAGTAATTGAAGTTTTGTTTGGGATAATGTTCAAATATTTTCTTATTTTGATATATCCAATACGATGGATCCACTTGTTGTTTTGAACTGACATCATAAGATTTGGTATCTTTGTACATATTATTCACATATCCTTCAACGCCAAACAGATCAAATCCCACAATATGAATATGATCT
>Ga0209830_10003513_pt1 | contig 11941 bp, 9 predicted proteins | sample ArcticOcean_MG_C_12_FD_187439 | JGI IMG/M metagenome (GOLD analysis project Ga0209830, IMG submission 187439) | Marine microbial communities from western Arctic Ocean - ArcticOcean_MG_CB8_130 (SPAdes) (version 2) | ecosystem: Environmental > Aquatic > Marine > Oceanic | place: Arctic Ocean...
AGGTAAAGGTAAAATTCAAATACAAATTTCAGGAAATTTAAAGCACAACTTTATATCTAAAGATAAGTTAACGATTTACTATTCCGAAGAAGGCGGTATTCGAAAATCCTCTACTTTTCATAATTTAGTAAGATTTTCCGATGAGGAAATGAATGGAGATTTTTCATCAACAATCGCAAACTCTTCTGGAAAAACTTTTTACGCAAGAAGTCTAGAAGAGTTATGAACATTATTATAAAGTCATCATCAGGGCATGATTAAGTCAGTTTTTATAAGCAATTCAAACTATAAGGAGTTAAATAAATGGCATCAACAATAAATATTAAGCATCCCGCAACTGGAATGGTAAGAGTTGGGTGTTATGGTTTTAGTTGGACATATTTAATATTTGGTGGGTTTGTCCCACTGTTTAGGGGTGAATTAGGTGTGGGCGCCCTTCACTTGCTAATCATGCTAATTACTTTAGGAATTTGGAATATTATTATTAGTTTTATGTACAACAAGCAATACATGACAAGAATGTTAGAAAAAGGTTGGGTTCTTGATGGATCACCTTCTGATAATGAACTTGCCGCAACTGCGCTAGGCATAGAAATCAAAAAAAATACGTAAAAAATAACATACAACGAAGCAAAACTTGTTACAAACTCTTCTGGAAAAACTTTTTAGGTAGGAAGTCTAGAAGAGTTATTAGTATTATTATATTAACTTTATATGAACTCAAATAAAATACAATTAAAACAATGACTTACATACACAAAACCATTGAGTGGGAATAAGTAATTGGATCCATTAACTCAAGGCGTATTAGGCGCAGCCCTTCCACAATCGATAAGCAATAAAAAATCACTTGGAATAATTGGTATTTTAGGATTTCTATCTGGCTTAGCCCCAGATTTAGATATATTTATACGATCTGAAAGCGACCCAATATTATTTTTAGAGTTTCATCGCCAATTCACACATTCACTTATATTTATACCATTTGGGGGGTTGATATGTGCATTAGTTCTTTATTATCTTATAAGTAAAAGATTCAAGATTAGCTTTAAAGATACATGGATTTATTCAACACTGGGCTACGCAACTCACGGGCTTCTGGATGCTTGTACAAGTTATGGGACATTACTTTTCTGGCCATTCAGTCAAACACGAATCGCGTGGAATAATATATCAATTATTGATCCATTATTCACAATTCCCTTATTGATACTAATAGTTACAGCAGGACTAAAACAAAAAAAAATTTATGCATTAATAGCTATATTATGGGCAATTTTTTATCTATTGCTAGGTGTATATCAGAAAAATGAAGCTATAAAAGTTGGAAAAATAATTGCAAAAAGTAGAGAGCATATTATTACAAGAATAACTGTTAAACCAAGTATTGGAAATTTATTATTATGGAAGTCTATATATGAGACTCAGGATAAATTTTATGTAGACGCAATAAGATTAGGTTGGAGTCCAAAAATATTTAATGGGGAAAGTATTGATAAAATTAATATTCAATCTGCATTTCCATGGTTAATGGTAAAATCTCAACAAGCAAAAGATATAGAAAGATTTAAATGGTTTAGCAATGGTTATATTGCTATTAATCCAAAAAATAAAAATCAGATTCTTGATATCCGCTATTCAACATTGCCAAATGAAATTGGTGGGCTTTGGGGTATAGAGTTAAGTAAGGAAAAAGAAAGAAATGATCATGTTAAATATATTACAAATCGAACTATATCAAAGAAGAGATTTAAGATTCTCACAGAACTTTTATTTCATTAATTTAAATAGAAATATTGATATAAATTCATAATAAATATAGGAAAAATTATGATTGCTTGTCTTGATCTTGAAGGGGTATTATTGCCAGAAATATGGATTGAATTCGCAGAAAAATCAGGAATTAATGAGCTTAAAATAACCACTAGAGACATTCCAGATTATAGTAAATTAATGCGGATGAGACTTCAAATTCTCCAAAGTCATAATTTAAAAATAAATGATATTCAAGAGGTGATAAAAACTCTTAAGCCACTAAGGGGGGCAAAAGAGTTTTTACTGTGGCTTAAGTCTGAATTTGAAGTAATCATTCTTTCGGATACGTTTTATGAGTTCTCAGGCCCACTTATGAAACAACTAGATTACCCCACTCTGTTTTGTCATCAACTAGTAATTGATAGCAAAGGTACTATAGTAGATTTTCACCTAAGACAAGAAGATCAAAAAACAAAAGCTGTAAAAGCTTTACAGGGGTTAAATTTTAAAGTTATATCTGCAGGGGATTCCTATAATGATACTGGCATGCTAAAACAAGCAGATAGTGGGATTCTTTTCTGTCCACCAGAAAGCGTCATTAATGAATTTCCACAATATCCTATTGCCAATAATTATAGAGACTTTAAAGCTTTGCTATTAAGTTCGCGTGAAAAACTGCTACGATAGAAATAATTTAGATAAATAATGAAATATGAGTAGAGCATTTATTAAAGAAAATGATTTAGAGCATGCGGGAATTGATATTCCTGAGCGCCCAATTAGTCATGAAAAAAATTATGTAACTCCAACAGGCCTTAAAGAGTTGCGAAATGCACTAGACAATTTAGATAAAGAGCGTCAATCATTTTCTGATAATGAAGATTCAAGTGTTAAGCAAAAAAAAATGCGTGTTGAGCGAGAAATTAGATATTTTTCATCTAGACTAAAGTCTGCAATATTAGTCGACCCTTTAAATCAAAATAAAGAAATAATCTTATTCTCTGCAAAAGTTAAAGTTTTATCAATCGATAATAAAAGCTACGAATTTGAGATTGTTGGTGAAGATGAGGCAAATATTAAAGAAAATAAGATAAGCTATCTCTCGCCTATTGCAAAATCATTAATCGGAAGCAGAATTAATGATGAAGTTGTTTGGAATAAACCGTCTGGAAATGAAATATTAACCATAACTAATATATACTACTGCGGGCAAACAAACCCCGATCATTTTTAATTTATAAGTTTAAGGAAAATTAGTGCTAATTACCAATGGCATCACCATGCAGTTTGGCTCAAAACCATTATTTGAAGAAGTCTCAGTTAGGTTCGGTGAGGGAAATCGATACGGCCTAATTGGAGCGAATGGCTGTGGAAAATCTACTTTTATGAAAATATTAGCAGGGGAATTAGAACCAACAAGTGGTAATCTTGCTTTAGACAACAAAGAACGTATTGCATGGTTAAGACAAGATCAGTTTGCTTATGAAGACCTACTTGTAACAAATGTGGTTATGATGGGTCATGAAGCAATGTGGGAAGCTAACGAAGAAAAAAATAGTTTATACGCCAATCCTGATGCAACAGATGATGATTATATTCGAGCTGCAGAATTGGAAACAGTTTATGCTGAATATGATGGTTATACTGCCGAATCACGTTCTAGCGAGTTATTAAGTGGTGTAGGAATACCGAATGAGCTTCACAATAAACCAATGAGCGAAGTTCCGCCAGGTTTAAAATTAAGGGTACTTTTGGCGCAAGCTTTATTTGCTGACCCTGAAATACTTTTACTTGATGAGCCAACTAATAATTTAGATATTAATACAATTAGATGGTTAGAAAATATCCTTAACAATCGCAATTCAACAATGATTATTATCTCGCATGATCGACATTTTTTAAACCAAGTTTGTACGCATACAGCAGATATGGATTATAGGAAGCTAACTATCTATCCTGGAAATTATGATGACTTTATGGAGGCTAGTACCCTTGTAAAAGCTCAACAACTAAAAGAAAATGAGAAAGCAAAAGCACAAATTTCTGAGTTACAAGAGTTTGTGAGAAGGTTTTCAGCGAATGCATCAAAAGCAAAACAGGCTACTTCAAGAGCTAAACAAATAGATAAAATTAAGGTAGAGGAGATGAGGCCGTCGAGCAGACAATATCCTTACATTCGATTTGAGTACGATGAGAAGGATAAACTTTATCGACAAGCATTAATTGTAAATAAATTAAGTCATGGCTTTGAAGAACCATTAATTAATAATGTAAATTTTATGGTTGAAGCAGGTGAAAAAATTGCAATCATTGGTGAAAATGGTATTGGGAAATCAACTCTTTTAAAAATTCTTGCTAATATAATTAGTCCTAATGATGGATCAATTAAATGGGCTGAAAAAGCTAAAATTGGCTATTTTGCCCAAGACCATTCTGATGATTTTGATTCGGGTGTCTCAGTTTTTGATTGGATTACCGAGCATCGTAAGTCTACAGACGATGATCAGAGTATTCGAAGCACATTAGGTAGATTATTATTTTCAGGTGAAGATTTTAAAAAGAAAGTTGATGTCTTATCTGGAGGTGAACAGGGCCGAATGCTCTTTGGCAAACTAATGCTTTCACAAACCAACATATTACTCTTAGATGAACCGACCAATCATATGGATATGGAGTCCATTGAGTCATTAAATACGGCACTTGAAAAATACAAAGGAACTTTGTTTTTTGTCAGTCATGATAGAGAATTTGTTAGCTCTATTGCTACCCGAATTTTAGAAATTAAATCAGATGAAATAATTGATTTTACTGGAAATTACGAAGATTACATTGCTAGCCAAGTTTAAATTAATCCGTTTTTGCTGCTCTTTTTCTCTCGTGCTCAATAAGATAGCGCTTTCTAATTCTTAAAGATTTTGGTGTTATTTCCACAAGCTCATCGTCATCAATAAATTCAACAGCATATTCTAGAGTCATCAGGATTGCAGGGACAAGTCTTACTGCCTCATCTGTGCCGGATGAACGAACATTAGTTAGCTGTTTTCCTTTTATGGGATTTACGATGAGATCGTTATCTCGACTATGAATTCCTATAACCATACCTTCATATAATTTTTCACCCGGCGAGACCAACATTCTACCTCTCTCCTGTAATTTCCATAAAGCATAAGCAACTGATTCGCCTTTTTCCGAAGAAATTAAAACACCATTACGTCGACCTGGCATTTCAGATTTTGCTAGCGCATAATTCTCAAAGATATGCGACATCACACCTGTTCCGCGAGTCATTGTTAAAAATTCGCCTTGAAACCCTATTAAACCTCTTGCTGGTATTAGATATTCTAAACGGGTACGACCTAAACCATCAGACTCCATATTGGTAAGCTCACCCTTACGCCTGCCTAATTCCTCCATAACTGCACCTTGGTTATCATCATCAATATCAACGGTGAGATTCTCATAAGGCTCGTGTCGTTTGCCATCAACTTCACGATATACTACACGTGGTTTACCTACAGCTATTTCAAAACCCTCCCTACGCATATTTTCTAATAAAATAGTTAAATGTAATTCACCTCTGCCAGAAACTCTAAAAACATCTGCATCAGAAGTATCTTCAACCCTAAGAGCTACATTAACTAACAATTCTTTTGTTAACCTATCTCTAATCTGTCGACTGGTTACAAATTTACCCTCTTTACCGGCTAAAGGGGAACTGTTCACCATAAAATCCATCGTTAAGGTTGGCTCATCCACTGGAATTATTGGTAGGCCAGCTGGTTGCTCTGTATCCGCTATTGTTAGGCCAATACCAATATCTTCAAGCCCAGTAATAATTGCAATATCTCCAGCTTGAGCTTGTGTAACCCCTACTCTATCAAGCCCTTTAAATCCAAAAACTTCATTTATTTTTCCTTGGCTAACTTTTTTATCACCAGACATAATTGCAACATTCATACCTGGCTTTAAAATACCATTACGGATTCTTCCTATCGCCATTCGGCCTGTATAAGAAGAATAATCAAGTGCTGAAATTTGAAATTGAAGGGGAGCTGTTGGATCACCTTCAGGTGACTCTACGTGTTTTAATATAACTTCAAAAAGAGGATTCATATTATCTGACTCTTCTTTTTCATCTAACTTAGCAAAGCCATTTATTGCTGAAGCATAGATGATTGGAAAATCTAGCTGTTCATCTGTAGCACCTAAATTTGCAAATAAATCAAATGTTTGATTAATAACCCAATCACAACGGGCTCCTTGTCTATCAATCTTATTTATTAAAACAATTGGTTTCAACCCTAACGCTAAAGCCTTCTTTGTTACAAATCGAGTTTGTGGCATTGGGCCTTCAACAGCATCTACTAAAAGGACTACCCCATCAACCATCCCCAAAACTCGCTCAACTTCCCCACCAAAATCAGCATGGCCAGGAGTGTCTACAATATTAATATGAGTATCTTGATAAGTAACAGCTGTATTCTTTGCTAAAATAGTTATACCACGTTCTTTTTCAAGTTCGTTCGAATCCATAACTCGCTCATTGACTTGCTGGTGTTGAGCAAATGTTCCGGATTGTTGTAGAAGTTTATCAACAAGAGTTGTTTTGCCGTGATCAACGTGTGCGATAATTGCAATATTTCTTAATTTGCGAGACATGGGATACCAAAAAAATTATTCAGCGCGGATTTTAGCATAAAAATTACCGAAACCGGCTTAAAGGGTTGTGAATTACTTAAGCTTTACGCTTAAAAGTGACTTAGCTTCTTGAGCTTTTGATTTTGCTTCGTCAATATTCTTGCCTGTAGATAAAATCACACCCATTCTTCTCTTTTTAAAAGATTCTGGTTTGCCAAATAATCTTATATCAACTCCATCTATTGCTAATACTTTTTCTATTTCATCATAAATAACAACATTGGAATCATGCTCTCCATATATAACTGCGCTGGCACCAGGTTTTATTAAAGATACATTTACTGGTAATCCTAAAATTGCTTTTGCATGTAACTCAAATTCAGATTGGCTTTGAGTTGCCATCGTTACCATTCCAGTGTCATGAGGTCTGGGGCTAACCTCAGAAAACCATACCTCATCTTTATTCACAAACAATTCAACACCAAAAATTCCCAAACCTCCTAAAGCATCTGTAACTTTCTTAGCTATATCTTGTGACCTAGCTAAAGCTTTTTCTGTCATAACTTGTGGCTGCCAACTTTCTACATAGTCGCCATTCTCTTGTCGATGACCAATTGGCTCACAAAAGTGTGTTAAAACTCCGCCATCTTTATTTTTTGCTCTCACGGTAAGTAAAGTAATCTCATAATCAAAATCAATTTGCCCTTCAACAATAACCACCCCTTGGTCAACGCGCCCAGATTTAGCTGCATGCTCCCAAGCTTCTTTTATCTCGTTTGACTTTGTTATTCTTGATTGGCCTTTGCCTGAAGAAGACATGGTTGGCTTTATAAAGCAAGGTAACCCTATTTTTGAATCTATAACAGACTTAAGCTCAGCAAGGTTTTTAGCGAATGCAAAAGGTGATGTTGGTATATTTAGCGTTTCTGAAGCTAGCTTCCTAATCCCCTCTCTATTCATTGTGAGCTGAACTGCTTTAATGCTGGGCACTATAGTTACATTACTTTTCTTTTCTATTTTAGCCAAAAGATTTGTGTTGATTGCTTCAATTTCGGGAACAATATAGTGTGGTTTTTCTAGATAAATTAAAGACTCTAAAGCTTCTGCATTAGTCATATCAATGGTATATGCTCGATGGGCCACTTGATGACCAGGTGCATTTTTATAGCGATCCACAGCAATTACCTCAACGCCAAGCCTTTGAAGAGAGATAATTACCTCTTTTCCCAACTCGCCACTACCTAAGAGCATTATTCTAGTAGCTGCAGTGCTTAATGGAGTACCAATTTGCATTTAAGAATCTCTTATTATTAATTCGTATTATAGCAATAGATAATAGCCTGGTTGCTAGATATTATAAATCAATAGTTAAGCCAAGATTAAATGAGCGGCCCATTCCAGGAACACCTTGAGTATTAGATACTCCTGTCATCATTGTGGCTCCTTGTCCGACATAGCTTCCTCCTAAAGGATCTATATAATACTTATCAAATATATTTGTTACACCAAAACTTAATTGTGCTTCTTTATATTCATATGTTGAAAATATATTCACTAACCCATAACCAGGCGACCTAGTTTCATTCCTAATCTTCGATAGCTTTGTCTTATTTTTGACTACACTCGCTTCAAGTCGATTAGTCCACTGACCATATTTTTGTTCTAGTGCTAACTTTGTATTTGCTGGCATTACTCGATAGAGATTATCATTAGTATCAGTATTTTCACCCCTATTATAGCTAAATGACCCCTTTAAAATAAGATTCCCATAACCTTTAATCATGTTTAATGATTGCTGACCGTCAAGATCAAGTCCATAGATTCTTGCCGTCTGATTATCTAAACTCAGTGTTGAAAAACCGTCACTTCTAGACATACACGATTTTCCAATTTTACTGCATGCAACTGCATCAATATAATTAATTACATATGTAAAATATGGAGTAGCTTTAAATGACCAATTTTTCTTTGATTTATCATGCCAATTTGATGAGGCACTCAATGTATGAGCAGTCTCAGGCTTAAGATTAATGTTTCCAACATAGCCATTTCCATCACCATAAGTATTATTCATATTTGCTGCCATCATCCAAGTAGACCAAGTATATCTTTCATATAAATTTGGACTTCGAGTCTTAATTGCATATCCCATCTCATAACTTCGTTCTTGTTTAATAAAATATTCACCCAATAAAGATACGTCTATATTATGATCATTTTTTGAACGATTTGAGTTATTAAAAGCTGTTGAATTATTAGCTTGATTATGAGTTGTGGACCCAGTTGTATTATCATTATTATATCCATGCACAGTACCGGAGTTACTTCTCACTTGCCCATATCTTACTCCAATTGATGAATTAAAATTAGGTGTCCATGACTTTAGCCATTCTGCATACATATCAAATCTATCGCGTGCGCCATTATTTATATTTTGAAACGTATTTGGCGACATTGGACCTGTTCCAGATTTAGTCCACCAGTCATCTAAGCGATATCTTTGAAATTCAGATCCAATCGTTATTAAATCATTTTGTGAAATTAAAATATCAGCTTTAATATTAAAGCCTAAATTATGACCTTCTGCATTCATAGGCATACCTACAACATTCATAGAATATGTCATTTGCTTATCTTGTCCAAAATTATGAGAATGTTGAGTTTTTTCATTAAACATTCTAGCTTCTAGCTTGCCCCAATCATAATCATTTTGATATGCAATATTTATTTTAATAACTTCATTCTTTGTTGAATCCATTCTTTGATTTGAGAAACCCTGGTCTGGTGTATTTTGATAGCCTAATTTTATATTAAACAATTGTGTATCTTTTCTAGCACCAATGGTTAGCATATGGTTACCGTCTTTAAATGAAGATGATCCAACTTCATTACCACTAATAAATTCACGTCCAGTTGCCGCTAATCCTGAACTTTTATAGTGCTTAGCTGCTTTAAAATTTTCAGCATCAATATAGCTTCCATTGTAACTAAGTGATAGTTTATCTGAAGCAAAACTACTATTAATGTTTATTCCACTTGCTTTATTATTTGATCGATAAAAAGTAGAAATTTTATTTTTAAAAACACTCTCATCACTTTTTCCAAATTCTGGCTGAGCTGAATTAATGATGACTGACCCACCTATACTATCGCCACCCATACTTACTGGAGTTAACCCTGCAAAAACTTTTATCTGCTCAACATTAGAGCTATCAATTGAAGATAATGGAGAATTCATATGGTTCGCACATGCAGATATAAGATCCATACCATCTACTTTTATTTTTATTCGATCATCAGCCAAACCTCTAATGACAGGCATACTTGAAGCTCCGCCATTATTTGCGCTATTGACACCGGTGAAATAATCTAGAAGTGCGCCACTATTATTTGATTTAATTGAATTAAACCTTATTAACTCATCACTTAAATTATCCCCAGAAATATATTTTTGTTCATTTATTACTGAGCTAGTAACATCAATAGGTAAAATATTTATCTCATTTTCTGCCTGAATATTAGAAGAAATTAAGATAAGCGGTATTATTTTTAATATAGTTAAATTTACTTTATTACTTTCCATTCCATCAATCCAATTTTTAATTTACAAAATCTTTTACCTACTAAAAGTAAAAGCTAAAAATTATTTATCTAGATTGATGGCGGGGCTTGTGGAAAGTTAGTTGATAAAAACGAATGGTTTTTTATTTTTGGCAAGAAGTTAATTAATTTTATATGCTTAAATCTAGAAAGATTTCTAACATTATTAACTTTCTCTATTAAGAATTTATCATCCACTGCAAAGGTACAAAAAGTACAATGGTTTAAATTAAGTTTATGGTCAAGATTATTTTGATTCTCATTATATGCAGAAATAATCTTTAATCCATTTGAAGAACAAATGACTTGATAATCACTTGACTGATTTTCTTCAAGAGCATGCGAAGCAATTGGTATTAGCGATACAAAAAGTATTGCTAAAATTGAAATCCAGTTAGTGAGTATTTTATATTTCACAAGTAATTAAAATGATTTGCTTATGCCTATCCAGCCTGCTCTTGGAGCGCCTGGAATTACAGAAGCAACATTTCGATCGTCTCCATGTGTTCTATCAGTTTGAACTCGCGTTTCCGCTAATCGACCACCAGTTTCATATTCTTGATCAAAGATATTTATAAACTTAGCATGAAAATTCCAACCTTTATGAAAATTATATTGAGAATCAAGATTTACAACTACGTAGCCAGGAAGCTCACCTTGCAACCCTCCGCTAGAATCATGCTGCTGATTTTCGTTACCCATCATGTATGAAGATGTAAAGCCGGTCAAAGTCGCACCCAAATTCCACTGAGGTTTAATTTCATAATCTGCTCTAATTTTTAAATGATGCTTTGGTATGTTAGGGAGATAGTCGCCATCACTTACTTGGATTACATCGCTACTATTAGAACTATTAACTTCACTAACTAATGTAAAGTTAGTTCCGTATTGTGCCATCACAAATCCATAATTAATATTTAAATTAAGCTTGTCGAATTTTGTTTTAACGCCAACATCTATACCTTTACGAGTTGTTTCTGCTACATTTGTAAAATATCCAAGTCCATTAGATGCATTAGCATACACAAATAAAATATCATCATGATTAGTAGCGTGGTAAACAGAAAAATTCCAACTAGTATCTTTTGTAACTTTTCCACTCACTCCACCTTCTATAGTTTTTGCAACAACTTGATGAAGTGGTGGATCATCTGCCATCTGTGTAGGCAAATTACAAGGCTGTGCTGGATTAGCACAGCCTAATTCTATACTGGTTGGCGCCCTACTTGATTCACTGTAAGAACTATAAGCCGTTAGAATTTCATTTGGTTGATAAGTTATCCCTACAGATGGGTTAAAACGCTCAAAATGATGCTTGCCTGTTAAGCTAGCTGATGAACCGGGGCCATTAAAAGTATCTCGATTGTCAACTTGAACATGGTTATAACGAATAGCTGTATTAATATTAAGTTTATCGTTTAAAGAGTGAGTATTTGTTACAAATGCACCATAGGTCTTTGTCTTCCCTGTTAAACCAGTTGACACTTCAATATCGTCAGGTGTTCCACCAATATGCCCACTTAATGCTAAATGTAGGTGTTCTTGTTCGCTCTGCTCGAACTTAATTTGTGAATATTCAGCTGAAAATCCAGCAACTAGTTGATTACGACGACCAAGCCAATCCTGATCTAATGTTGTTTGTAAATTTAAACCGAATGCGTCTTGTAACGTATTTGTCCTATTTATGACGCCTTGATTTAAATTTTCAGCATCAGATTGAGACAGCGCCAGTTGTGCCGCAGTACATTCGTCTTCATCATAAGCATCTTCATCACAAAACTCATCATTTAAATCTCCATTAAATGTCGCTCTATCAGAACGCTTATAGTAAGCATTTCCTGCCATCATCGTCTCTTCATCAAAAAAATGTGACATATTTACAGCTACTTGACTATATTCATTTTGAGTTTCATCTTCTAAAGTATGAATGCCATCGCGCTCAGCCCCA
>Ga0209830_10003514_pt1 | contig 11940 bp, 7 predicted proteins | sample ArcticOcean_MG_C_12_FD_187439 | JGI IMG/M metagenome (GOLD analysis project Ga0209830, IMG submission 187439) | Marine microbial communities from western Arctic Ocean - ArcticOcean_MG_CB8_130 (SPAdes) (version 2) | ecosystem: Environmental > Aquatic > Marine > Oceanic | place: Arctic Ocean...
AGAAAAATCAGAGGATATGCAGAATATGTCATTGCATAGAGAAGAAAACGATGCCGTTTGTTATACTGGGATGTTCCTGTAAAGGATCGTTAGCGTACGCACATAAGGTTCGTTCTTCGATTTTATGTGTTTATCTTTTTTGATCTCGCATCAGGTTCGCGCGAGAAATGCGTTTTTTGTTTTTATCTTTTTTTTTTTTCATCTTCAGCAGCACAGCGTGTTATTTATTCGCGCGTGTAAATACTACGTCTTCAAAATAATACGTCTCGAAAACGCTCACACTGTTAAACTTACGTTACATACAAACAGAAATGCGCGACTGCGTGGTTCTTACCGTTAGCGCACGGCAAAGCCGAAGGTTTAGCTTCCGAAAAGAATTGGCAGTTGAAATTCTGGGCGAAGTGCGAGATCTGCTCCGAAGAACTCAATAGCGAGTTCGTGAGCGAGCTCGTGTTAGATTGTCAAGAGAAATTACAATCGGATAATAGCAAGAACGCTAACAAGGCGAAGTGAGTACGCAACGTTAGTGAGGTGGTTTGTTCGTGTGCTCGCTTGGCCGTTTATTGATTATTATGTTTCGCGTTGAATATCGTCGCAACACCTAAAATACTGCCTTTGACTGCTGAAGCGCTCGTATTAAAATCACATGCACTCATCATCGTCACACTTCATTCCCACTTCTCATCACGCATAACCTTCTTCTTCTTCTTCTTCTCATAATATCAGTAACCATTTTCGCGCGACAAAGAGAGGCGAAGGCGAAGGCCTATCAAGACCATGATCACGACAACAATATTATCAATAATATCGATATGAATAGTAATAACGCGATGATCGTCGTCCCATTTTTGGACGAAATAAACAGTAAAACGTGGTCGAGGAAAATGGAACTATTAAGCGAATGCGAGGCTCAGAACTATATCGATGTATCAAAAATGAATCGCGATTGTGGTAATAATAATCATAACGTAAGCGAGATGTTATTGAGAGCGTGCAGGATTTCATGTTTAGACTCGAAGGAGATGTATTTTGAACCTCGCATGATAAGAACGCAAACGACATCGACTGCTACTAAAACTAATAAAAAGGACGTGAAAAATGGGTGGAGTGATGTTATCAAAAATGGTCATCGAAGAATAATATCATCATCATCAGAACAATCGATTGAAGAAGAACGAGAACAAATAGAACGAAACTTTGTATCTCCAAGGAACGAGAGTTCTGCACATGCAATGGCACAAACTTTACTTTCGGATTTACTACTGGCAAGCGCGTCTTCTTCGAACGAGGTTGAAATCGCGCGCAGCATACGCGAGATTCAAGAACAATTAACGAATGTGAGAAAACAAACGCTCGAAAGAGCTGCTATAGAACGAGATAGAGATGAAGAGAATATGAGACATCATCATAATCAAAAGCAACGACAAGAACAAGAACAAGAACAAGAACAACAAGTAGTAGTTAATTTAGCAGAACCACAGAATAAAGTGAAGATAGAAACGGACGGGTCGTATGCGTTTGAGTTATTGAAATGGACTAAACAACAAAGCGGCTCAAACGTAGAAAATGTTTCACCGTGTTTGCTTTCGGCAATGAACGACGCGAGGGGTTTATGCGCAACAAAAGAAATCAAAGCCGGTGAGAACATATTAGAAATTCCTAGACGATTACTTCTAGACGCGCAAACGATTTGCGTTTCGGAACAAGGACCGTTTGGAAATTTACTTCGCATTATAGAAAGGTGCGGGGCGGATACGATTATGACTTTATGGATCATGAAAGAACGAATGAAAATGAAAACGAAACAAGAAACGTTTTGGAGTTTATATTTCCTATCGCTTCCGGATGACTCTCAGAAGCTCACCCCTTTATCATGGCCAGAAGATGTCGTGAGTACAGCTCTAGGTAATACGCCAATTTTTGAAACCATCGTTACTGAGCGAGAAAAAGTGAGAAAAGGATACGACGCTTTAATACCAGCACTTTTGGCGAACATGCCAGAAGCTTTTGAAGGAAATCACGAGGAATTTTGGTCGTACGAACGATATATTTCCGCGTTAGAATTATGGATGTCGTACGCTATGACTGTGAAACCAATACACTCAGAGTCGGCGACGATCGATGTTTTATCTCCAGTGGCGTTTTTCTGCAATCATGGCATTTATCCGCACTGCGTTCATTACTCTCAACTGCGACTTTCGGATGAAAGCTTGGTTTTCCCAGCCGTGAGAGATGTTAATAACAATCAAGAAATCATTCTTTCCTATGGCGCAAAATCGAATGGTGAACTCTTATTGTTTTACGGATTCTGTGTTTTAGATAATCCATACGACTCTATCGATATTACTTTAGATTTCGATTCGCTCAATGGTTTGGAACGATTAGACGTTCGAAGGCGCAGGGAAGAGCTTTTGCAAATTCACGACTTGGCACTTAATCACGCGATTCGTAAAAACGCAGAGTTACCAATAGATTTAATAGCCACATTGAGAATATTGTGTTGCGAAGAAGAGCTTGTCTTATTATACGACGGAGATCCGAGAAAACGAGAAATATCAATGGTATCTGAATCGAAAGCGAGCGACGCTCTATTCAACGCTCTGAGCGCGATTAGAAAAAGTTGGAATTCTTCTGCTTTTAACAATAATAATAATGAAATTCCTTCTGAATGGTTGGAATCAAATCGCCACTATATAAATCAATGCGAGATTTATAAGAATGGAAATTTTAACGTGATTGATTTGGCTTTAGAGGAGACGAAGAAGTGGAAGGCTGATATTCAAGTTATCGGAAAGCGAACGAGAGATCAAGTTACGTAACAAACTTAATAGTATTTATTTAGTATACACCGGTACCAGTACTAGGTTTTATTATTTAGGATAGAGCACAGTTCTTAATCGGGAAGACGCATTCGAACTATAACCGCTCGAATACCTTCCGTCACTCCTTTTGAATCAAATCCTTTCATCATAAACGTTGAATACACAACGAGCGCTTCGTATTCAATTTCGCTTTCTTCATCGACAATATCTTGACCTCTCGATTCTCTACCGCTATACGCAAATTTTGGTAAAGGAATAATTGTAGGGTAGTGATGTCTCAATCCTGGTTTGATGCCTTCTTCGATCGATGCTAATCGCGTCCATGATTTTCCGTTATCATGCGAAACGATAATTCTCAACTTTGATCTCGATCTTCGATATGGTTGTGGTAACTCTTTATGGTCGTTCATTACGGCGACGATCCAATTTTTCCCGCCGCCGTCCATTCTATATCTTCCGCTCGGACCAAACGTTCTCATTGTTACTTTGGCATTTGGATTTGGTAACGCAAAAACCGGTTTCGCTTTATGCTCCCAAGTATTTCCTAAATCTGTCGAATCTATTCTAAACACGTGTCCAGCGGCTGTTCTACAAAACATTGCCAGTCTATTATTATTATTATTATTATTAGCGCTATTGTTATTACTATCTTCGCTAGAATGATCTCCTTCATTTACTCCTCTTTCTGATCCTACTCCCGATCCCGCTTTTGAAGTCAATTCAACGACGGTTTGTTCAATGAGCCACGTATTTGGTAACGTAATCGACCCATGCGCTTTCCACGTTTTACCTTTATCTTTTGAAATCAATACGCCTGCGGATGGAGAGACTTCGGTATTATCGCATCTTCCTCGTTCTCTCCAAAACGGTAAAATCCACGTCTTTTGATCTCTCGTCACGGTTAATGTATTCGCGATGACTTTATTGATGTTTCCTTTAGAGTATGGCAATATCATTTCTGGCATTGACCATTTTTGGGTCTCTGGATCTAAGACGATCATTTTTACGTCGCCCCCAGGCGCTCTACAATTCTTCGTCGATTGCGAATAGAACAAGAACGTTCTACCAGTTTCCGCGCACGTATGTAATACTGGCGACCATACGACCCCGAACTCTGACGAGCCCGGACCTTGCACTGGCGCTCTGATAACTTTCCCAAAAACGATCTTATCCTCTTCTTTTCGTTCACCAAACGCGAACGCGATGTGCTGATCTTCCTTTCCTTCTCCTTCCTTTGACGTTTGAAACGCGCATAACACGGTCCCGTTCGCTAAAACCGTAGCCATGGCCATGTGCGCATATCCATCCCCATGTTTCCCTTGAACGATCCATTGTTTCTTAGAAATCATCTTCGCGAATGGATGAAACCTGCTATGTAACTCTCGATGCATGGCGTTCTTCTCCTGTAAATCTGGATGTATCTCCTGCCAAACATCTGATTCGTTGTCTCGCCTTAACACGGTCTTCGCATCGTCGTCACCGTTCGTTTTAAGTACGATGATGATTACGAAACCTAATACAAAGGCTAACAACCACGTCTTTATCCCTGGTTGTTTCTGTTTAACACTGTTATTGTTATTATCGTTATTAGTATTCAATAAAGACGATTGTTTTCTTCCAGTGAAATACGGTCTCCTATGATGACTACTAAACATTATATTCTTTGTGATGATATGTCTTCTGAGTCAAAGCAGAGAGCAAGTACACGCGCGATTAGTACTATTCGATACTACTTCGCTTCAAAACACACGCGTGCGCATGACTATTCTCGCATAGTACTAGTAATAATAACAATAATAAACAAGAGAGAGCGCGCTGATATCTTATTATTTCCCAGTGCACAAAAAAATAATCAAGCGCGAGAAAAGTTTCCTTTCTCTCTGCCAAAGAAAGTTTACGCAACGAAAGAAATGAAGGTGTTGATCATTTTTAGGGTTTAACTGTTTCCGATATGGTTTACATGTGCGCATGTGTTTCTTTTAACAGGTTTTTCCATGATAGATAAGATTGGGGGGGTGCTTTTTTGAGCGCGCATGTGTTTCTTTAAACAGTCCACAAATACAATTTCCATCGCGTCATTAATCTTCTTCTTCTTCCCGAAGATGTTTAACTTCGTGATATAAAAAATATATAACACATATAATTAAATCAAAGAAGAACGATTAAAATGCCCACGCAAGCAAGAAAACAAAGAATAATAATAATAGCAGATATCGGTCAAGCGCACGGCAGCGACCGAAGATCGAGAGCTTTATTGACCCTATCGGTCAAGAAAATCGTGCAGAAACTTTGCTCAAGGCAGTTAAGGACCATAGACGACGTACTCGTGATCTTCAACGGCAGCGCACGGACGAAGAACGCGCTTTTCTCAGAAGAAGAAGATAATAATGATTCAGTGTATAGGAACATTGAAGTCGTCGACGTACGAGGGGGAAGTGATGATGATCAGCACGCACTGAAACCGGCCTCGTTCGAGTTAGCGCGCGAGTGCGAGAGAAGGGCCAGGGAGTTCGAACGCAAAGGCGCAGACGACGTAGTAGACGAAGACGGTGGAGTGAAAAAGGAGAACGCACAGTTTGCTAAAGGGGACTTGTTAGACGCGATTACGGTCGCCGTGGACGTCTTAGTGAGAAGGAAGGAAAGAGATAAGAGAGAAGGGAAACATCCGAAAATTGGACAAGAGGTTTATTTGTTATCGCCGTGTGTAGATGATTTAGGAGAGATCGAGGCAGGAGATGAGTTCGTTCAAGGGTTATTGAAAGCGATGCGAGTGAACGAGATTAAGTTATCGTGCGGAGTCGGGTTTTTACCCGATACATCATCGTTTCGAGAGAATAATAATAACGAGAAATTAATGATAGGCGAAGAAGGAACGACGACGACGACGACGACGACGAGGACAACAAAAATTAGTGATAATAATAGTAATAATAAACCAAATATGAGCACAGTAAAGCTTTTGAAAGAAATGGTCGAACAAACGAAAGGTTCTATTGAACCGATCGAAGACTTTATAATCGGTCGAGTCATGCAAAGGAAACAACCGACGACTACGTTTAGAGGGAACTTATCGTTCGGCAAATTAGGGGAAGAATCTTTTTTATCCATACCTATTTGGGCGTATAAGCAAATGATCGAAGCGAAGGCGGATACAATGAAACCCGTAGGGAACGAACGAGGGCAACTATTGCAACGAACGGTGGAATATAAAAATATCGAAAAAATGGACGGCGAAGATATTCCACCACAACAACGCGTGAAATGTTACAAGTACGGGAAACAAAGTATACCTATTAATGATTCCGTAGAAAGGATGTTCGCGCCGGAAAAGATGCAAAAAGGGGTTGAAATCATCGGCACTGTCGATTTGAAATTCGTTCCGTTTTGGATGCAAACCGAAGAACCGACTTTGTTTTGCACTTGGCCAGAGATATCAAAAGAAGAAAAAATTGGAATAGATTCAGAAGAACATAAAAAAGCGTGTCAAGCTTTATCTGCGTTTGCTAGAGCGCTCGACAGACAAGGAAAGTGCGCTTTATGTCGTGCGTGTTGGAGAGATACAGGAGATAAAGGAGGTGGCGTTCATTTCGGCGCTCTTACGCCGAGATTTCTTCCCGAAGGTGATTTTTTGCTTTTTACGCCTTTACCGTACGCAGAGGATTGGAGAGCAGACCAAGTTTTTCATGAAAACGAGGAATTGGAAGAGTTACCGAAGATTGATCGATGCAGAATGAACATCGTTGGAAATTTAGTCGATTCAATGACGCTTCCTCCGCCGCTCGAGGAGAATGAACAATCTCATCAGAAAATCTCAATAAATGCGCTCTGTCAAGATTCGAATAACGTACGCGTGAAAAGGCCTTGGGAAATGGCGAACGAGAATTTATTGCGAAGGACTGAACTGTTGACATCGAAAGTTCTCGACCCCGAGACGACTTATACGCCTTCGGAGAAGAAAACGCACGCTTTACCTGGCGCGAATTTATATTTCGCGCAGAAGTATAAAAATTTGCCGCAAAATAGTGCCATCGGAGAATTGCCAAACGCCGAGAATGCAACGAAAAGGATTAAAACTTCGTTCAAGTTAATTAGCAGGGAAGAAATTATTAACGAAGAAAAAGAAAAAGAAGAAACGTTTCCTACTATTACTGGTATTGCTAGCGTTGCCGCTGCGAAAGAAGAAGAAGAAAAAGAAGAAGAAGAAGAAGAAACAAACGCAGAAGGAGTCAATGTCGCCAAAGCTCCCGAAAGAGTGATCATTAAAGATACGTTTAATGCCGATTATAACAATAATCATAATCATAATAATGATAATCATAATAACGATAAAGATAACGACGACGACGACGACGAAGATATTCCGATGACGCAGCCTTTACCTAGCGAGTTATGGAAAGAGATAGAACCGGAGAAAAGTATGGCCACTACTAATACTAATCCGGGGGTTGCAGAGGAGAAATTAAAAGAAGAAGAAGAAGAAAAAGAGTTCGTCGTTGAAGAGGAAGATTTCGACGACATGGACTAGAGAGTTTGTGCGAATATAGAAAACTAGTATATAATAATAGATAAACGAATAGTAGAGAGACACATAATAATTGGTTTGGTCAGAAAGAGATACAGTAGTAGCAGTAGTAGTAGTACAACCATAGTAGTACACGTAGTAAGCAGTGTATATATACATACGTATATAAAAAAAGGATTGATTGATATTCCTTGATTAAAAGATTTTGTTTTGTAATGCTGCCTTGTTGGTCGTCAATGTGGCTGAAAGCCGTGAATAAGCTCGTCACTATATAATTACATGATGTATTTTCTATCGTCGTCTTCGTCTTTGTTATCGTTCTTTTTCGATTTCTTCGCTTCTTTTTTCAATCGTTTGATAGCGTCTTGCGTCTCGTCGTCGTCGTCTTTTTTGCTGCTCTTCTTTCTCTTCTTTTCTTTCTTTTTATTCTCGTCGTCTTTTTTTTTGTCCATGATTAAATCCTCTTTCGGGGCAATAAACGCGTCTTCTCTCTTCTTCTTGCTCTTTTCAATGCCTTCGCGTTGTTTCTCCAACTTCTCTTGCGCTTTCTTCATTTGTTTCTGTTCTTGCGATAGAAAGTATTCTCCGGATTCGATTTGTAAATCGATCTTCGAAGGCATTTGCGCGGGCGGGAAAACGGCTCTCTGTTTCTTCGTATTCACGTACTCAGGTTTCTTTCTCTTCACGTTCTTTTTCTTGAACTTCGGTAAAAACCTGTCCCAACTTTGTTGCTTTAACTCTGGATCTTTCTCCAACTCTCGTTTGATCATCAGTTCTTTAATGTGATAAATTGGATGTACGTTCTTCATCGCGTCCTCGACGATCTTCCTCACAGTTTTCAACCCTTTGAAAGAACCCATTGCACTCACAGTATTCCCTTGTATTAAAACATAGCACGAAGTTAACATCTCAATCGCTTTCAAAGTCGACCCGTTCGGTCCGACCAATCGTTGCCTCCTCTTCACGAAGCGTTCTTTATTACGCACTAAACCGCCAATCTTTATCACGTCGCATTGCGTATCATCGTTCAAGACCTTCAAGGCTTGCGGAGCAGGCACTGACCTTGACAGTAACTTAATCAAATCCCTCGCTTTAATGATAATGTACGGATCCCACGTCTTCCTCGTCGTCCTCACCGTCATCGAGCCTTCGACTAAGTTCAGTTCACACAAAACCCCTAAATCTTTCAATTGTTTCGTTACCGCTGGCCAACACTCTCTCAAGTACTTCTCGCGATATTTCGGGAACAGAGTAGCGAACGAGGATTCGTCCAACAAACCCGAAGGATTATCTTCTTTCGTGAACTTCTCGACTTTCCAATGATCGATATCGGCCGTATCCCATGGCTTTGGTTTTCTATACCTTCCCGTTTTCCCATCTTTTTCTTCCAAAACGGCTTCGCTCAATTCTTCTTTTGCTTCTACTGCTTTTGATAGCGCTCGTTCTTTAGATGCGTTTTTATCATAACTCTGCATCGTATTAACTCAATATTATCTCAACCGCGTGTTGCTAATTTATGTGATATCACAGTTTATTAAAGTCGCGATCGAAGATTGTCAAATTTTAAGTCGCGTCGTCGTCGCTTTTACTCTGCGGCGGCCTCGGTCAATTTTGATGTTAGTAGTAAAGAGATCCCTTAAACCCTGAAGACGCTGAAACCCTAAACCCTACACTTTCTTACTTAATTCCCCCCATAATGCCTTTATGGGGAAAACTAACAACAACGCCGCTGTGCTAATAAGTGGGATCTTTATTCATCGACGAGGTCATAAACATAAACATAAACAATTAATTCATACATTAACACAAAGAGCACAAAGAGAGCACGCACAGAAAAATAGTAGTAGTAGTAGTAGATTGAGAGAATGAGTTGTTTGTTCGTTGCCAGTGCTACAACGACGACGCAGACGACGCAGAGGATTAAGAATCGTAAAGGTGTCAAATATTATTATGTGCGCACGAAGAAAAAGTTAACATCAATGAATAGTGATGAAGATGATGAAGATGATCATAGGAAGATGATAATAAGAACGAGAGCGATAATGAACAATAAGAATATATCTACTGGTAATGATAGTAATAATAGTACTACGAATGACGTAGATGTATCGGCATCGTTTGATCAATTACCTGAGTTAACGGAGGACGAAACCGCAACGAAATGGGCCGGCGAGAGGAAGAAAGTGAACGGTCTTTACGAGAAAGAACCGATATTAACGAAGAAAGAACAAAACAAGAAGGAACAACGAACGCGCGCAGAAGGAGAAACGTGTTTATTGGGAGATGGGATATGGGAAAAACTATGCGAAGAAGCGAAGAACGAGATCATTCTAGAACCGGCGTTAGCTTCGTATTTATATTCTTCGATATTATCGCATAAGAACATGGCGGACGCTTTAGCGTTCGTTTTAGCGAATAAGTTAGGGTCGAGCGTTTTATTAGACTCGCAATTGTTAGAGTTATTCTCGAAATGTTATAGAGATGATCCTGCGTTAGTGCAGTGCGCTATTGCCGATATGCAAGCCGTTTTAGAGAGAGATCCCGCGTGCGATAAGTACGTACAAATCATTTTATACTTTAAAGGATTTCAAGCTTTACAGGCGCAACGAATTGGCCATTCTTTATATTTGTCTGGAAGGAAATCTTTAGCGCTCTTGTTGCAACACAGAATATCAGAAATGTTTCACGTCGATGCGCATCCGGCTGCAAAGATTGGGAAAGGCGTAATGATCGATCACGCCACTGGAGTAGTCATCGGCGAAACCGCGGTCATCGGTGACAACGTCTCGATTTTACATAACGTCACGTTAGGGGGGACTGGGACGACTGATGGCGATAGACACCCGAAGATCGGTAACGGAGTAGTTTTAGGCGCTGGAGCGACTGTATTGGGACCAGTAATCGTAGGCGCAAACGTAAAAATAGGAGCAGGCTCAGTCGTCTTGCAAGATATTCCAGAAAACTCAGTCGCCGTAGGGATTCCGGCGAAGATTTTGAGAAGATCGAAAAGTAAAGACGGTAAAGTCGTGCTCGAGCCTTCTTTGTTGATGGACCAAACCGATTTCCTCGAAGGGTGGGATTTCATAATATAGTAATAATAATAATAATAATAATAATAATAATAATAGATACCCATTTTAGCATAGCACAGTGGACTACATCAATCAGTTCGGCCTGCAGAGGGGGGCTAGACGGTGGGGCGAGCTGCGGGCTAAAACGAGGGCCACAACCAAATTCTGCAAAGTATATAGCTTCTTAAATTATTATTTATCTTCGTAAAAAATGTATCATCATTATATTATAATATATTGTTAACGAAACATGTTCTCGTGAAAGATTTTAATGTTATACAAATATTTCTGACTTTCCATATCAATTGCCATGATTTGCGGAGCTTCGAATTCAGGTAAATGCTCCAGCAGATTAATGTTAATCATCGGCGCTATGCGCAAACAAAACGTTGCAGGGCAAAATATGTGATTATAGAAATCGAAAGAATACACCAAGTCGGTTGAAAATTCGTATTGCGAGCTAAACTCGGGATTAGCAAACATTCGTTTCCTTTGCTTTGAAGGAATACTATTACCGCGTTCACCACCAATAAACGCTTCACCGAACAAGCGCGTGTTTTCGGAAAACCCGTTTAGACAGTCCGGTTCTTCGCCACGTATATCGGCTCTTAAGAATTGCGCGGTCGCGCATAAAGGCGTAAGTGCCTTAGGCTTTTGAACTAGAATGTCACAAACTAACCCGGGAATTAAATTACATAAAACTTTCAAAACGGCGCGCACAAGCCATCTTGCTGGCATTTTTCTAACCTTGCCCTCAAATTTATGGCCAATGAACACGTTCGAACATTTAAGGCCTGGTTTCATAAATTGCCCTTGAATTACAGTTTGAAACGTTCGTTTTTTATTCAGGAAATACTTCTCCGTAAGTTCTTTCCCTCTCAAATCGCCATCTCTCGATTTCACGTCTTTGCAGCGCACGAAAATCTTCCCTTTGAACATCTCGTTATTTACTTCTATGCCTTCGCTAGCCGAGTTCATTGGAAGTTCTTCCTCTTCTTCGTTTGCTCGTTTCAACGCGTTCACTAAAAGTAACGGTCGATGTATCCAAGTTTTTGCTCGCTCTTTTTCTCTCAACGCATCGGTAATAGTAATATTAATAGCAGTATCAGTAATAGTAGTAGTTACGTCTTCTTCGTTTTCTTTCAACGTAGTCGTATCGAACTCTTCTGAACAACAACTGTAGAAGCTCTCTTCATCGTCATCATCTTCTTTATCATCGCTACTATTATCATTACTATCATCATCACTCCTTCCGATACTTTCTGTCCGCGTAAACAGATCACTTTGACCACGTCTAAGACACCTACTAAAACACCTAAAACACTCAGAACACGACGAGAACGCCATCTATCTCTTTCCTACTCTCTTTCTTATTCACACACACACGAGCGTCGAATATATATATAGATATATAGCACGCGCGTCGTTTAATTAGGTTTCAGATCGTTTGATGAGCAGGATCAGCACGCTAAGACATTACTTTTTAACAACTGTTTGACAGTAAGAATAAGTACGGCGAGACAGT
>Ga0209830_10003519_pt1 | contig 11934 bp, 10 predicted proteins | sample ArcticOcean_MG_C_12_FD_187439 | JGI IMG/M metagenome (GOLD analysis project Ga0209830, IMG submission 187439) | Marine microbial communities from western Arctic Ocean - ArcticOcean_MG_CB8_130 (SPAdes) (version 2) | ecosystem: Environmental > Aquatic > Marine > Oceanic | place: Arctic Ocean...
ACATACTCATATTTATAACCTTTGTCTGTGCAATAAATATGTATGATATGCCAAGATTATCCATTTTCAAGCCTGAAAAGGGCAACGACTACAAGTTCTTCGATCGTAACATCAAGGAGATGTTTCAAGTGGGTGGAACGGACTTACACTTCCACAAATACCTAGGTCCATATGATCAAGGTAGTTCACAGAAGGACGGAGATGCCTCGCCATCGCAACCGCAGTATTCGGGTGATAGTCTAAACGAAAGAACCATACAGGATCTACTTTTCCTAGAGAACAGGGATAGAAAATATGCAGACGACATTTATATAGTGCGTGGAATATACAATGTGCAAGATGCAGACTTCAACCTATCACAGTTTGGAATGTTCTTGCAGAATGACACACTATTTTTAACGGTTCATCTTAATGATATGATCGAACGTATTGGAAGAAAACCCATGGCAGGCGATGTCATAGAATTCCCTCACATGAAAGAGGATTATTCTCTAGACGAGAGCATACCGATCGCACTTAAAAGATACTATGTTGTTGAAGATGTTAACAGAGCCGCAGAAGGATTTAGTCAAACTTGGTGGCCACACTTATTAAGACTAAAAATGAAGTCTCTAGTAGACTCTCAAGAATACAGAGACATATTAGGTGATGCCGCAACAGAAGGCTCTCTAGCTAGTTACATGTCAACGTTTAACAAAGAAAAATCTATCAATGAACAAGTTGTTGCACAAGCAGAACAAGATTCACCTAAAGCAGGATTCAACTACAAGCAGTACTATGTTGCACCTATAGATGAAAGAGGGAATATCAGGACCGACAATGTTAACACCACGACCACTAGTACAAGTTCAGATAAATCAGTTAATGCTGTGATAGATTCACCGGCAAGTTCACACTATGGCTTCTACCTGGACGGGGACGGAGTAGCACCGAATGGTCATCCAGCAGGATTTGGAATCAGCTTTCCAAACTCAGGCACAGACAAGGGAGACTATTTCTTGAGAACAGATTTCTTACCAAACAGGTTGTTCCGTTTTGACGGAACCAGATGGGTCAAGATAGAGGATTCTGTAAGAATAACTACAACAAACAATGATTCGAGAAGCAACTACAAAACAAGTTTTGTTAATAATGCAACGTCTGATACCATAAACGGATTGACTGTAACGCAAAGACAATCACTATCAGATGCATTGAAACCAAAGGCTGACAATTAAGAATGCTACACTTTTACGAAGGACAGATTAGGAAATTCCTTACCCAATTCATTAGGGTCTTGAGTAATTTCTCTGTGGAAACAGGCAAAGGTAGAGATGATCAAGTTACATTGAGGGCTGTTCCTGTTGTGTACGGAGATCCAACTAGACAGGTATCAAATATAATTAGGAACAATTCTGAGAACGCATTACAGTATGCTCCAAGAATAGCGGCATATGTCAGAGAACTAAATTATGATAGGGAAAGGATGCAAAATCCATATCACATAGAGAAACAACATTTAAAAGAAAGAGGCGTTGACAGTGACGGGAACTACACAGATCAACTAGGTGCAGGCTACACAATTGAAAAAGTTATGCCATCGCCTTTCAGATTAGAAGTCACGGCAGATATTTGGAGTTCAAACACGGATCAAAAATTACAGATACTAGAACAGATTTTATACCTTTTTAACCCTGATTTTGAGATACAGAAATCAGACAACTACATTGATTGGACTAGTTTGAGTTACGTAGAATTAACAAATATAAGTTTTAGTTCTAGAACAATTCCTGTTGGTGCTGACACAGAAATAGATGTAGCAAGTTTATCGTTCTCTATGCCAATATGGTTATCACCACCTGTAAAAGTCAAGAAATTAGGTGTTGTACAGAAGATCATCATGAGTGTTTACGACGACGATGGCGGAATGGCAAAAGGGTTAATAGACGGATCTTTGATTTCAAGAAGCTTTATCACACCAAACAACTTTGGATTGTTGGTGTCGGGAAATCAGTTAAGATTACTAGGTACAACAGGCGTGAATGTTAAATCCGGCGGTGATGGGTTTCATACAGGGGCCAAAGATCCAGGTCTGGCAGATCCTTTTGAAACATTTGGACCAGCAGTCAACTGGAAGATATTACTGGAACAGTACGGAGTAGTCACTAACGGTACATCACAGATCAGATTAACACAACCAAACGGAAACGAAATTATAGGAACCATAGCGACAACAACACTTGACGATACCATATTACTATACAGCATTGACGAGGACACAATACCTGCAAACTCACTTACAGCAGTCAAGAAGATCATCAACCCTGCAACTTTTGTACCACCTGGACCTGTGAATGGTGATAGGTATCTAATCATTAATGATGTCGGGGATTCGACAGCATCGGTACAGAGTGCAACTTGGGGAGCTCTTATTGCCAATATTGGAGACATTATTGAATACAACAGCACATCAAGTAAATGGTTGAAAGTGTTTGATGCCTCCGATCCAGATTCAACACAGCACTACGTTACCAATCTGAACACTGGAATACAGTACAGATTCAATGGCACGGAATGGGTAAAATCATACGAAGGTGTTTACACACAAGGTAATTGGAGCATAGTTATAGACGGTGACGGTAATACTGGTTATGATCCAAGTGTTGACGCAACTACCCCTTGATAAATCACAAACAATCTGTTACAATATAGCATGGAAGACAACATCATATGCTCAGGTGCTTTATTCTACAGCACATCCACCAAGCGATTCCTATTCCTACAGAGGACTGACAGTAAGACAAAAGGAATGTGGGGGCTGGTTGGAGGCAGGATGAAGTACACAGAATCGGCCTTCGAAGGACTGAAGAGGGAAATAAAAGAAGAAGTTGGAGCAGTCCCCAAGTTCAAGAAAGTTATTCCCTTGGAGATGTTCACTTCAAACGATGAGAAGTTTTTCTTCCACACTTATCTTATTGCGATAGAGACTGAATTCTTACCCAAGCTGAATGCTGAACACTCTGGCTACTGCTGGACTGCGTTTGAATGTTGGCCCAAGAACCTACACATGGGTTTGAAGAATACCTTGAATAATAAAGCCATCAAAGGCAAGTTACAGACTATTTTAGATTTGATAACTTAATTAACCAGCACTAATTTTTACAGTACCGCTGTCATTCCAAAGTTGACCCGCATTACTAGGATCGCTTGTTGGCAAATCCGTTGCCATTACTTTCCCTGAATTGTTTATCATCAGTGTGCCGTTGTCGTCTGGTAGGTCTATGTTTCTTTTCGTAGTTGATGTACCTGACACGAAAGTTTTTTTACCGTCTTCTGTCTGCCACACGAATGGAACATCACGGTGTGCGTAGATGGCATTGTTGGCGATGGTCAATAAGGGTTTGTGCTGTCCGTCTTTCCTGCCAATTATCTGTATCACACTCTGGTCTGCACCTTTCTTGTTGTCCTTGATGCTACCTTTTATCGAGCCTATTCTGATGTTTTCTCCGGCATCATTTTTTCCTTGGAACTCCAACCAAGTATCTGCGTTTATCTCGATGTTGCCGCTTATTTTTACACTCATGTATGTATTTATTGTTTACAGGCCAAAAAAAAAAGGCCCTATATTTCTACAAGGCCTTTTAATTCTACTAAAAAGTATGAATATTTATTAGTTGTTTGTCCTCACCGCACAATTTACCAATTTGATTCCTGCGTCAGTTGAGCTCTCTAGTGCTCTACCTATGACGTTGAAAGGTGAAATTGTTTCGCCTGTTGCGGCCGCTCTCGCACAACCTTTAGTTGATGAACTAACTAATCTTTGACCTTTGGTTACAGCACCTGTTACCCTCACTGGAGTTCTTCCAGTCATTGCAACAAATGGATGTGAATCGTTGTTACCTGCCGCCGCGTTCATGGCATAAGCTGGTTGATCAGATATGACCCCAAAAACTTGATCAGACAAGTCTGATGTTGTTTCCGTGATCTCTGCGTCACCGCCAACCATCACTACTGCACCTGCCGTCATAGGAGCGTCTGCTTCGAAACGCTCGGCAACGTCAGCATACTGAGCCGAAGTTGCTAGGGCGTGTAAAACGTTACACCTCATGTCGACTAAGTTGGTCTCTGTGGCTGTGATTGGTGAGGCATTGTCTATACCTCTAGAGGCTCTTAATGCTGTGAAGGCACCACCCGCGTTACCATGGATAGTCGTTCCGTCATCTGCAAAGCCTTCATCCCAAACCCAGAATAGATCTTCCTCTGTGGTATCTGATGCGACACCTCTGTTAATTACTAGACCCGAGTAAACTGGCATTCCTGAAGCGGCAGATACTGTTCTGTTCACTTCAATCAAGTTGTCCTCAATCGCTAGTGTAGTCGTGTTAATAATTGTGTTAGTACCGTCAACAGTCAAGTTTCCACTCACCACCAAGTCGTTAGTGATAACTGTCTGACCAGTTGCTGTGATAGTACACAGTCCCGAAGATGAGATGGTTAAGTCCGTACCGTCACCCTCTATCTTCTCACCTGCATCACCAAATACTATTCCGATATCATTGGCCATGTGTACATCTGTTGTTGCCGCTAAATTGATCTTGGCACCTGAGATAGTTAAATCAGTTCCATCACCTTCGATCTTTTCTGAAGCACCACCAAATACAATTCCCACGTCATTTGGAATGTGTACATCTGATACTGCTGTAAGGTTGATCTTAGCACCTGATGTTACTGTAAGGTCTGTGTTGTCGCCTTCAATCTTCTCACCTGATCCAAATGTTACACCAACGTTGGCAGGCACTACTACATCTGTTACTGCTGTAAGGTTGATTGCACCACCTGATGTTACTGTAAGGTCTGTGCTGTCACCTTCGATCTTCTCACCTGATCCAAAAGTGATTCCAACGTTTGCTGGTACAACGATGTCTGTTGTCGCTGTCAAGTTCAATGCACCACCTGATGTTACTGTAAGGTCTGTGCTGTCACCTTCGATCTTCTCACCTGTACCAAACGTGATTCCTACGTTTGCTGGTACAACGATGTCTGTTGTCGCTGTCAAGTTTAATGCGGCAGAAGAAGCAATAGTTAAATTTGTACCATCACCCTCAATCTTCTCACCATCATCACCAAATGTAATTCCAACTGCAGACGGAATGTTAACATCAGCAACTGCTGTAAGATTAATGTCCGCACCTGCATTGATAGTCAAGTCTGTACCGTTTGATTCTATCTTCTCAGCAGAATCAGTGAAATGTAATCCAACGTTAGTCGGTATAACAATGTCTGTTGTCGCTGTTAAATTTAGTAAGTTACTTGAAGCGATAGTTAAGTCCGTACCGTCACCTTCTATCTTCTCACCTGCATCACCAAAAACTATTCCTTTGTCATTGGCCATGTGTACATCTGAAGCTGTCGCTAAATTGATTTTACCACCTGAAGTGATCGTTAAGTCTGTGTTATCTGTTTCGATGTTCTCACCACCATCACCAAGACGTAGACCAATGTTGACCGGAATGTTAACGTCCGCCGCCGCCGCCAATGTGATGTCTGCACCTGAAGTGATTGTTAGGTCTGTGTTGTCACCTTCGATCTTCTCGCCAGTACCAAACGTGATTCCTATGTTGGCAGGAACTACTATGTCGGCCGCCGCTGTAAGATTAATGTTGTTTCCAGAGATAGTTAAATCAGTTCCGTCACCTTCGATCTTCTCAGCCGCATCACCAAATACAATTCCCACGTCATTTGGAATGTGTATATCTGATACTGCTGTAAGGTTGATCTTAGCACCTGAAGTGATCGTTAAGTCTGTGTTGTCACCTTCGATCTTCTCACCTGTACCAAATGTTACACCTACGTTGGCAGGCACAACTACGTCTGTTCCTGCTGTAAGGTTGATTGCACCTGATGCCGTGACTGTTGTCGCCGCCGCTGTCTGGCTCAATACCACTCCACCATCTGCTGTGTTAGTGACTGCTCCGTTTGAACCTGTGTCTGATACTACGACGCTGGTGTTAAGGATCGTGACGTTTGCTTTGTCATCTACGTATTTCTTGTTGGCCACGTCACCGTCAGCACTTGGTGCCGCTGTTGCTAAACCTGTGATTGTGTTGGCTGAAGCTGATAATACTATATCACCTACTTCCAGTCCGTTGTTTACTCTAAAATTTCTTGTTGTCATGGTTCCATATCTCCCGCATGATTGTTAATATAGTGTGTATTTATGTTGATCGGACTGTTATTCTGCTAGACAGCTAATTCTGTATGCATTGACCACCGTAGAACCACCCGATGTGGATGATACACTGAGACCAACACTGTTATCAGTGGTAGTCAGGTATGCTGAAGTGAATTCCAGCTGTGTGGTTTCCTTGCTTGAAACGAAAGGTCCTTGTGCCACACCCGCTTCTCCTGGTGCACCTGTCAGGTACACTTCCTGTACACTGAACACTCCCTCTGTGGCATTCTTGCCCACGATATAGTACACTGCCGCATTGTTGTCATCAAGGTCAATGCTGTCAAACGCTGTGGCAGTTGAGCTCACTGTCGTGGCCGCTATGATCTTCTGGTTGGCATTTGATACGGCTGTCATGGAGTCTGATAGTAAAGTTTTGTGTGTCTTCAAACTAAGGTTTGGAGTCAGTCCAGCCGCACTCACCACAACGTTGGCTCCTGAGATTGCCGCTGACAGGGTGATCATGTCGTTGTTGCCGGTGTTGACTGTACCGTACTGTACTATGAAAGCGTTGGTCCCGTCATGCACCACAAGTGCCTCTGTGACACCCGTCTCTGTCTTGGCGTTGTCGTCGACCAGTATCGTGTACTTGGCCGCCCTGAAAGATGCGTGAGCGAATGTGTCTATGCTCTCTGAAGCAGAATCAACATCTGTGTTTGATGTGGTGATTGTTACCCCTGATGTTTCGTCATCTGTGTTGGCCCTTGAGATTGGAATCTTGTAGAGACTGATCTTTGAATCATTGCTTGGTCCCGCGATCTTTACCCTGACCTGGTCGCTGGATATGTCAGCAGTTGTCGTCACCATCGAGTTAGCAGTTCCGGAAGCACCACCCCTCGGACCACCAATGAACGCATCTGCATCGTTGTGACATACTGTGAACACGTTTGCACTGGAATGGTCGTTTGTGAGATCATTACAGGCCATGAAGTACCACACCATGTCTGCACCCGAGGCCTGGAAGAAGTCTATGGTCCTTGCCGTGGTCGAAGCTGACTTGTTGGTCTTTACAGTGGCCCTTGTGTCATCTGATGCAGTTGCCGCCGCTGAAGCGAACGACATCGTTCCTGCCCCATCAGTCTTTAAGACATCACCGGAGTTACCATCTGCTGTTGGCATCTTGAATGTCGTACCACCTGACGTGAAAATCAAGTTCGTGCCATCTGATTTGACAGATTCGTTCGCGTCAACAAATTGTATCGCCTTGTTTGAGCCCAAGGTCACTGTGCTGTTGAATGTTGCGGCACCCGCCTCACTTATATCTAAAGTTAATGCTGTAATAAATGAACCACCATCATTACCTCTTAATAAAACATCTCCATTAACAGTATTGCAAGTTATACTAATACCATTAGAACTGCTTAAAGTTCCAAAATGAGTACCATTGTCTTTAAACAAAGTTCCTGTATCTGAATCAAGAATAATATTGTCAGCTGAGTCTAATAGTATATCGTTAGAACTTGCTATTGTTAAATTAGTTCCATCACCTTCAATCTTCTCACCATCATCACCAAACGTAAGACCTATGTCTGCAGGAATATTAATGTCGGCACCTGCTTCTAATATTAAATCTCCTGCAACATCAATTGTTAGATCACCCGACGATAAATCTATTTCTGTGCCATCAATTGTGATGTTATCTATTGTGACTCCACCGTCAAAATCTGCTGATGTTCCTGCTACTGCTCCACTGAATGTTACAGTTTGATCTGCGTTTACTGTAAGGGCTGTTGATCCACCTGTGGCAACAGTTATAACATCTGATCCTGAGAAAGTGATCGATGTGTTGGTGTCACCATCGCCCGCTATTGAATCTAGCTGTAATGATCCCACGTTTGTGAAGTTTGAATCACCCAGGTCCAGTGTTCCTGTTACGGTTAAATTTCCTGTGATGTCTGTGTTGGCATTTAATTTTATTGCACCTGTTCCGCTCGGATCCAATGTGAAATCAGCGTTGCTGGGTACAGATATAGTTGAACCTACGATTGTTAGGTCACCCAGTGACAGGTCAGCGAATGCAAGTGTACCACTTCCGTCCGTCTTCAGGAACTGTCCTATGGTACCATCTGATGTTGGATATGCCAATCCAGATAGTGTTGCCTGTCCTGATGTGTTCAGTGTGCCATCTACAACCACGCCCTCGTTTATGTTGATGATTGATGAGTCTGCTGAACTTATGGTTGTTCCACGAAATGTTATTGCATCTAGCACGATGTTTCCTGTGCCTGATGTTGTTAATGTTAAATCTGAGTTTGTGGGTGCTACCAGGTTTGTGATTGAGATGTCACCCTCTGCACCGAATTCTAATCCGCTTCCTGCCGCATTTACTTTTAATACCTGTCCTGCTGATCCTACTGCTGTGAGTCCTGTACCACCGTTCGTTACTGGAACCGATTCGCCCGATTGGAATTCCGCCATTCCTGTGGCTACGTTATCAGAGTTAAAGACTACTCGTACCGGTGTTTTATCCGCCATAATTCAATTCTATGCTCCGCCTTCTTGTATTCACGGAATGCATTCATTTCCTTTGTATTGTAGGTATTTATTGCTAGAACTGGAATAGTGTGATGCCGGCCGCGGTAGTGTTTGCTAGTGCTGTGCCGTTTGCCAGCGTGAAAGTCTGTCCGGCTCCTGTGTACACAGGAACGTCTTCAACTGTGGCATTGAATTCCAGTGTAAGAGAGGCCGTGCTGGCCAAAAGTTGTGCGTCAGTCAGTGTTGAGCTACCATCACTGACGAATAATCCAACGTTCTGCACTGGTCTTAGACTCGTACCCGCCTTTGAACCGGTCAGTGATATACCATTAGTTCCTACCTTACTTCCCGTTGGAAGTGTGGCACCAGTGGCCGCGATGGTCAACGCCCCAGAACCGTCTGATTTGATTGTTGCACCTCCTAGGTCGATTGTCTCTGCCGCAACGTACACAGTCTGCCATCTTCTAGTAGAACTACCCAATTGGAAAACCCCAGTCTGGCTTGGTATTAGGTTACCTGTGATCTCGATGTCTGCAGAACTATCTGTGCTGATAGTTGTGCCTTGTATTTTAAGTCCTTCGATCACAACTGCGCCTGTGCCGTTAGCTATCAATCGTAAATTGTCATTTGATCTGTTTGTTGAAATTTCGTTGTCTGCTATCGATATATCATTTAGTTTGATGTTACCTGTACCTGCTGTTACCAGTTCTAGATCAGCATTACTTGGGGCTGTCATTGTTGAACCTACTGCACTTAGATCTCCGAGGCTTGATGATGCTCCACCTCCCCCTCCGCTAACTTCCGTACCACCTGCTGTAACTCCGTCACCGATCCTTAGGCTACCTGTGTCAACATCTACTGCTAGATATCCTGCTTCAATTACGTGTGTGGATAGTGTGTAGTCCTTGTAAGATCCTACTAGTTTCCTGAATGCCATCTCCTACGCTCCTTATATCACGCCAGATAATTTTTTCAGTAGTGATAGTTCTGTGTTCTCGTTGTTGGATTGTTTCTTCTTCATCTCGGCAGGAACACCTGGGTTGTCGCCGCCCGTAACTTCCGGTTGTGCAACCAAAGGTTCATCAACTCTTGCTTCCTGGTCGGGTGCGGTCTCGTCTGCATCTTGGGTGATGTTGTCAAACTGTGCCACGTCCTTGCCTGCGTCCTGTTTCTTCATTTCTAATTCTTGTTGCAGTGGATATACCGATGCCACTGTGTTTGGATCATCTGTCTCTACCTTGCCTGGATTCTCTGGATTGCTGTCTGCTTCTCCGTCATCTGCGTCTGATACTGTTACGCCCTTTGCACCAAACAGTTGCTTTAATAATTCTTCATCTCCATCATCTGGTAGTGCTTTTATGTTGATATCAATCTCTTTGAATCTCATCCGGAATCCTATGATGTTGCAACAGCAGAGTCGTCAACGACGTAATTCCACCTGTTGTTTGCTGTTTCGTAGTAGCACAGTTTGTTCTTGGTTGCTCCTGCACCGTCCGTTGTCAGGAATGCAACATAGCCCATGGCTGGTGCTGTTGGTAGATTAGCGAAAGCTACAGGAGTGAAGTATAGTCCGTTCTTGAGAGTGACTACATCCGTGCCCGTATCCAGTGTGTAATGTCCTGATGTTCTAACTGTCTTTGCCATTTGCAACTATTTATGTCTAGATCGGGGGAGCGTGTAACTCCCCCTTCTCTTATAAGTGTGTCGTGTAAAGTACGTGTTCTCTGTACTGTGCGAATGCACATTGACTTGCAAATATTTATTATTGGTAATTTTGATTAAACTAGTAGTATAAAGGAGTGGTGACAATCCGAATAATTCACACCACTCCCTTGAGCTTAACGTATTTCTAGATCTATATTATTTTCTGTTGTAGATATGATATAGAATCCAAACTGCGACCAATCCGATCAAACCTTGATCAGAAAATCCTTGCAGTACGCCCTGGACATTTCCTATTACAGAAATGTTTGGCCAGAACGGAATACCTTGCCCCTTGAAAAGGATCTCTAAAACGATTCCTAATGCGATTAAACTTACACCGACATCAGCAATACCTTTTGCCCATCCTTTCACTTGGTTCATGATATCCATAATTGGACCTCCCTTGTTGTTGTGATTCTTGCGAATCGTAATTTTATTTAGACACCTGTTGTGCAAGTAATCTTACACTATTTGGTCTGTGACTGGTATGAGTATGGAGAAAAAATGTTATCTACGTACAGAACTCTTCGTAGAGGAGGTAATCGTAGTGGTTGTAACTCCTGTGCCATGTTTTGAATTCTTCTGTCATGTCAGCATATTTTACAAGCTTCTCATAGGCCTCGCCGCCCTCGTTGGAGTTCAGTCTCGGCTCCACTTCAACTTTCAGTTCGTCTGCTATCTCGGTCCATGAGTTCTCGAAGTCATCGGAGTCATAAACTTTCACAGATTTCTCTTGCAAGGTCTTCCTCACCACATCATATTTCTCTTTGATGTCTGTTTCCTCTGCTAGGGAACAATATTTTCTGTACAACCATAACACCAAGAAGTTTCCGTTCATCAGTGATAGGTGTGTGGCGAAGTCTTGTGACTCCTCGTTGCCAAATTTGGAATCATAGTTGAAGTGCGACACGTCTCTCTTGAGTGGATGCCTCAACCATGTGTAGTGCTTGCCTTCCTGGTGCATGGTGGTGTAATGTCCACACACGATGGATGCGTTGCCAACGGACCTAGTATTGTTATATGTGCGTAAGAATGCTTCTTTGATAGGCTTATGTGCGTCAAATTCCGGGTCATCACTGACTCTGTAGAACTGCATCTTGTCATGCAGTGGATATACAATCAGGGTAGAGCCTTTTGGTAATTGGCCTACGTGTTCTCGGTGTGCCAGTCGCAGTTGCAAACTACTTCCTGCAGTCTTTGGTATGTGATGGAAACAGTATTGCACGTGACTATTTAAAACACAGATACCACAGTCACAAAAAAAGGCGACCGAAGCCGCCCTTCTTTGAAAATAAAATAAGCTGGGCTTATTTGAATTTTAAGTTTGCACTTGTGATACCTACTAATCCAACGTAGTCCGCCGCGTTACCTAGTGAAGATGCAGTGTTCGTTAATTCAACGTAACCGTATCTTGTTAGGAAACCAACAACTGGTTCGAAAGTAGATGGATCAAGAACAACACCACTTGACATTAAAGGAATGTAAGGACAATAGAACGCTGGTGCGTCTGCCTCACTTGCTCCTTTGTAACCAACTAGTACTGAAGT
>Ga0209830_10003520_pt1 | contig 11933 bp, 9 predicted proteins | sample ArcticOcean_MG_C_12_FD_187439 | JGI IMG/M metagenome (GOLD analysis project Ga0209830, IMG submission 187439) | Marine microbial communities from western Arctic Ocean - ArcticOcean_MG_CB8_130 (SPAdes) (version 2) | ecosystem: Environmental > Aquatic > Marine > Oceanic | place: Arctic Ocean...
TACTATTTCCAAAGGATCACACACGGCATATCTCGGAATCGAATATTGAAACCCTTTCGAATCAAAACACACGCGCGCGTCCTTCGATACCACCTTCAACCCGCTCGCTCTCAAGATCTCTCTCGCCGTGACCTCGTCCTCAACCTCCAAATGCGCCGCTTTCAACGCTAACCAGCACTCCTGCGCTCCACCATACGCCGATATCGTTTCCCAGAATATCCTTCGTTCTTTTTTTATCTGTTTCATCGTTTGCGGTTTCGGATCTTCCTTCAAAGCCTTCGCTTTCTCCCACGTGTTCGCGTGATCTGCGCTTCCAATCGCTAGGAACTGTCTCGCGAGTTCGTGTTCATGAACCGATCGCGACGCGAACGATGATCCCGTTGCAATCGATCGATGATCGCTTCGTGCCGTCGATTGTATGCACCCCATTTCTTAACCAGTGCTACGACTATGCGCGATGTTTTATTAGTATTAATTACGCTATGTTTCGCGCTCTTGAAGTGGACCGCGGCGTAACCGTTTCCAAAAAGTGAGAAGAGTTTTTTTACGCTCTACAGTTTTTTGTTTTTTAGGGTTTAGGGTTTTAGGGTTTAGGGTTTATATCTAAAAACGAAACACGGCATCGGCAGTATCTTTTTAGATATTTCTTTGTGATGGATAAAATCTTGTTCCCTCGATTAGCGTCATAAAGATAAAATCGTAAAGATAAAATCGAATAATAAAAACAACAATAATGTTCGCTATACAATCGCAAATAACGCAATTGAATAGATCATCGTCGCAATTGATCGCTCGAGAAAAGAGACGACCGGCGGCCGCGATGAACACTATCGTTAAAGCCTCTGGAAAAGATGATGAAGCGAAGAAAAAAAATGATATGCCCGATAGGGGATTCTTATCGATGTTCGCGCCCGAGGGGGAGAAGTCATCCGAGGACTATAATAAATGTACGATCGCGCCGCGCGTATCGCTTTGGCGTTCGCTCGTTTTTTGATGCGTAAGACGCGTGATTCGAGATTCGATTTGTTTCCTCTCTCTCTCTCGATCTGCGCTCGTCTCGTTCGTCTGCCTTTCAAGAACATCCCAAATCGCGTAGTCGATTATACTAACATCTACGTTATATATCTACACACATATATATACATACATACATACATACATACATGTATACTATTTATTATTGATTAACAGGGAAAGCAGAGTTAATGGCAAAGAAAGCTGCCGCACAAGCCGAAGCCGCGAAGAAACCGAAGAAGTTTCTAGGCATGTTCTAAAGCGCGCTCGCGCTCTAGCGCATCGATCGTTCATAGATCTTTTATTTATTTTCATAGTATCCGCGCGTGTACACACATATCTCTGTTCGTATCAATTATTATCATCTTTCGATCACTGGCGCTTACGACCACGTTCCTTTTCATTACGCCGGCTCTTCGTGATCTCGCGCGAGTTCTTCACTTCAAATCAACACATCATGGAGTAGGGGAAAATGTTCCTCTAACAACAACAACAACAACAACAACAACAACAACAACAACAACAACGACGACGACGACAACAACAACAAACGACAACAACAACAAACGACTTCTCTTGACTAGGAAATGAACTTGAGCGCGCTAAGGCGCTTACTCATACTCTCGCTCTTATTCTGCTCGTTCGTGCGAATACTGAACCTCTGCAGGTCAAGCGAAGGAGTTGATTTCTTAACCGCGCGAAGGACTAACGAGGAAATCTTAAACGTTCGAGCATGGAAAGAACGAGAACGATTTTTGTTTGCGCAGATGAAGAAGAAGACGATGATAATGAATACGGAAAACGGAGAACGTTCTAGAACTGAAGAAGAAGACGACGATGATGATGATGATGATAGAGAAATAAAAGTTTCTTCGTTTCCATTCGAAACGGAAGAGGAGATCCAGGCAAGGAAGAAAATTGATGCCCTGAAAGGTACTGCGTCGTACGCAGAGCACATCGTGGCGCTAAACCAGACTTGGTTCGATCGAACGTACGTGCGAGAAAAACTGGATTACGAGAAGTTCGTGCGATGTAACGAAAAGAACGAGCGCGGTAAAGCTAGTTTATTGCCAATTATTGGCGACGTGGAGAACGCGACGCCGGATGAGATGAAGAGGAAGGTGAAGTTGTCCTGGGACGTTAATGACGAGCTGCGTGGGTTAGACGCGGAGATTTCTTTGGCGTTATCGAGTGGTGGTGATGATGATGCTACGACGACGACGACGACGACGATGAAGATGGACCTGGAATCAAAACTCCGAACGAATGAGAAAAAACGAGTCGCGATGTTAGCGAAATCGGCGGCAGCTGAAGCGACGAATAGGGCAGAAAACGACCGCAGAGGGTTTTCCGTGAATTGGGGTAAGTGCGCCGTCGTAGGGAATTCTGGCTTATTGCGCTTCTCGGAATACGGGAAGGCGATTGATTCGCACGATGTCGTCGTTAGAATTAACCAAGCGCCGATTCGCGGGTACTCAAGAAGAGTTGGGTTGAAAGTCACTCATAGAGTTTTCAATCGCTTATGGACGCGAGCGTATTATTTATCGCCATATAAACTTAAACGTACGAATAAAGAAAAGGAAGACGAGTTGAAAAAATTGAAATCAAAAGACCCTTCGAGAGCGAGGCATGCAATGCGACAGTTCAAATCGAGTGCGTTTAAAGGAAAAACACCATGGGAAAACAACGCTTTGGAAGATAACGTTGCAATTATTATCACGAGAGCGTCTTTGAAAGAGTTTGGCTTATTAGCGAATCAGTTAAAGAAGTATCGTCCAGACGTACTGCCGATTCGGTTATCCTCTAAAGCGACGACGATGTCCTCGAAACCTTTGATGGCATATAGGGAAAAATTATGCAAAAATGGATTTGGTCCGTATAGAGGGCTAAACGTCCCTTCCTCGGGCTTTGTTGCTGCATATGCGATGTTGAGTTCGGAATTATGTAAATCCGTAGACGTTTATGGATTTGGCGTTGAAGGTATGGCACAGGCTTCGAAGGGGTTACAAACTCGCGCGGGTGAAGTCTTGGACAGGACGAATAAGAAAAATTCTGAAACGAACGTCACGATGTCCTATCATTATTTCAAAGGCTTAGGTGCTCGCGCTGAGGGCAACGACGTGCACTCGTTTGATACCGAGGAAAAGGCGTTTGAAGCGTACGGCGAAGGAAAATTCTTGAACTTTTGTAAATTCGATTGGAAGAATCCAAAAAGCGAGAGAAATTGGAACTGTGGATGTAGACTGGAGGATGTGAACATGTGCAAACCAACTTCAGTATTAAGCGATGAAGATTGTGAAAGAGGAGTTGATTGTACCGAAGACGAACGCGAGTTACTCAAAGGTGAATTTGAAAAAGAACAAAAACTTCCATCGGCTGACGACACTGTTGCCGATGATGCGTTATATAGTAGTTAAAGTAGTAATCTAGTTTAGTCTTAGCGTAGTAGTTATAATCATGAGCTATCGATTATATAAAGTCATTCAGTTCTTTGAACTTTTTGCTTGCTCTCCGATCACGGCGGCGCTTCCAGTTATAGGGCAAGGTACTCCAAATCTTGCGCAATTCACGTACGTAAACATCTTTGCTCTATCCAGCGCACTCGTTGGCGAGTCCAAAGCCGGCCTAACCACGAGTTCAAATTGCTCAGGTGTCCCCGCTTTATCCTCCTTAAAATAGTAATCAATGACGTACCTCACTTCTTCGTCTCCTCTTTCGATCCACCAATCGTGCCTATCAAACGGCTTCCCGCCGCCTATAACATACCTCGCCCACGCTAACGGCGACAAATCATCCGGTCTCCCACGAAACCTCACTAACTTCGGTCCCTCGTCATCCTCTCGCTTATGCAACTTCTCCCAAGTAGCAACTTTATCCCAAGTATCTTCGTTCATCGCGTTATGTACGCTCACGACGGTCGCCACGTCTTCCTCGTCAACATCATCCGCTTTCCCCTTTCTCACTAACGCGTTATAAAACATCTGCGCGGATGGGTACGTCCACGTCTTATTACTATCATCAGTGGCCCCAGATTTCGGTATTTTCGATTTCTCGCGCTCGATCGATAGTGCTCGTTTTTGCCCCGGTGCCCGTTTTTGATTCGGTTCATTAGGCATGTTGTTCCTTGGGTCCAAGCGTCCTAGAAATCTATAGCCTTTTTTGTTACCAGTAGTAGTACTAGTTAACGATTGTTTACGGTTTTCGTTATTGTTGTTCGTGTTACTATTCGCATCGTTATCTATGCGTTGGTTGTAAACGTTATAAACGCCGAACTTCGAGCGCACTTCATCTGGCACTGGACAATCCGAAGAAGAGTTAGAAGAAGAAGATTGTTGTTTTTGTTGTTCGTGACGGAGGAAGAATTCTTTACCAGAAGCACATGGCGGCGGTACGGGTGATGCCTGCGATGGCGATGATGATGGTAGAAGCGATTGCATAGGCTGGGTCGAGATCGTGTTCCCCATTCGATGTTGAGCGCGTTACTTTTATTACGATTTTTTGCGCGTCGCGATGAATTTCTCAACCCCATCACAATAAAGTTAAATTATAGGCATACTACTTCTTCTTTTTCTTGAGATTCGTATTCTTCGATTTTGTCCCAGAACTGCCACGTTTCATTTCTTGAACTTTCACGAACCTGCCAGTCCTCGCTTTCTTGATCTGCGAGTCTTTTTGAATCTCTTCGGCGAAAGATCTCCCGCGCTCTTTCTTCGTTAAGCGACTGGAGTGAAAGTCCTGCGCGCCTTCGACGACGGTACCGATTTGAAAATGCGTAGGTAATTTCGTGGTATCCGCGTTTTTGTAGAACCGTTTCGGGTCGTACGCACCACGAAGCTTCAACGTTCGTAAATCTCTCTTTAATTCTGGAGTATATTCGGCAGCCGGCAAATCGAACCATCCTTTACCGGCTGTTTTCCTTTGTAACTTTCCAACTTCTCTGTTCACTTTTTCTGGTTGCATCGGGGCCACGAACAACCCGGCGCCTTCTTCTTGCATCTTTCTTCTCTCGAATACACCGCCTTGCGCGTTCGGATCACTCTTCTTCATCTTTTGCCCTTCCTTCTTCCTCTCGATCGATTTCCCGCTATTCGGTAAAGGTTGTAACAAATCGCCTCTCTTATGTATCAATTGCATCTTTCCCTGTTCTCTATATCTTTCACTACGTCTCTCTAGCACTCGTTCGCGCTCTCGTTGTTCATCGCAATCTCTTTGTAAGCTAGGCATATCAGTCTTCCACGATTTATACACTCGTTTCTTCAATTCTCTCAAGAACTTCTCGTGCGACTTTGGCGGCTTCCAGTCCTTCGGTCGGTTTGAGATTTCTTTGCGTAACCTCTCGCGCGCGAACTTCGCTTTGATTCCTTGCGCGATCACCATCGCGTGCATCGTCCCATTTTCGCCCGTTAATTCATCCTCATCCTCATCATCCTCATCATCACTACTACTGCTACTCGCTTCTTCCTCTTCCCGTTCTTTCTTCTCCGTTCGAGCGACTTTGAGGATTCGTTGTACGAGTTCTTCGTGCGTGAGCGATCTCGTTGCATCGAATGCCTCTACTGCTTCTGCCTCTGCACTCGAGTCTGCTTCGTTCACTTCTTCATCGACGATCATCGTTTCGAATCGATTTAATCGTTTGTTGACTTTTATTTGTACAGTTGTTACTTATTGAAGATTCCCTTAAAAACAGCAGTAGGGACTTCTTCTGTTTTTGTACTGATGATGAGAAAATGTACGCGCGGTATTAATCAACAGCAAGCAACAGAAGAGACGAGACGAGAGTTTAACGAACTAAGAATGACTTTCTGGCGTATCATCGATATCGAGAATAGACACGTACTCTCGATTGTTATTCAGGGTTCATTTAAGAAATGAAACCCTAAATGAGGTCACCTTCCCTTCTTTAATACATTACGTGCGTTTTGGACATTCGAGAGAGAGAGAGAGAGAGAGAAAATGACCGCAGTGCACGCGCAGACGCAACAGCGAAAGCATCTAACGTCTCCTTCTCTCGTTACTCGAAGGCAGAGATGTCATGAGCAGAACGCGCAAAAGATCTCGAACTCGAGGACGACTTCGTGCACGAAATCCTGCAGGAATTCGGTCGTTCAAACATCAACGAACAACTCGTGCGACGACGAAGACCACGAGGCGAATAAGGAGCAGAACAAACAACGCGTGATCGAAGGCACGAAGGAGATCGAGATAGGCCTGAAGAGGAACTTAGCGATCATCGGTGGTCGAGGGTCAGGGAAATCATCCGTCAGTAGGCGATTGTTCGCGCACGATAAGAGGTTTACGTTGCTCTCGATTGATGACTTAATCGTATACGAAGAATCGAAATCGATACCCGAAATCGTTTCCGAGCGAGGGTGGGAGTATTTTCGAGATCTGGAGCATAAGTGCTGCGAGAAGGCGAGTCGCGCGTTTAAGGAGTTCGCTTTGATCGATTGCGGCGGTGGCGTATGCGCGGACTTAGTGGATGGGGTGGAAGTATACTCGCAGAGGAAGATCGATGCCATTAAGGTTTGTTTCTCGAGTTGCGAGGGCGATGTTTGGCATTTTTTGTGCGTTTTTAAGACCGCGAGCGTTCGTTTGTTCGCGAGAGAGAATCGCGATTAATGATGACGATGACAATTTTTTTCTCCTTTCACTGCTACTGCATACACAGGAAACCGCTTTGATTGTATACTTGAAGAGAGACGTTGATTATTTGGCGAGTAAAATCGAGGGCGATTCGAATAGGTATCGTTAACTATTTACTCTATGCTTATTACGTTTTTTACGTTTTTTAAACAGACCGAGTCTATCCGCTTCTAATTCTTTTAAAGAGATCATGATTCGGAGAGGTCCTTGGTACGAACGAGCAGCGGATTTAATTATCGATGGAGGGAGTCTCGAAAATGAATTGAAGAAGAAGAAAATTGGGAAAGAGATCTTGGCCTGGTTTTACGCAAAATCTGGGTTAGTGCCGTTAGAGAGTGCGGGATGGTATGAAATTGGGGGCCAAGGAACCGTCGAAAGTCTTCGAAAATCTAACAGATGGCTCAGCGAAGAAGATGAAATACGAATGTAATACTAAGAAATAATGTAGAAAGGCACAGCTTGCGACGATATACCATACATATTTAAGAAAAATTAAAACAAACATTTATCGTTTTTAAGGTCGTAAACTAGAATCGACGCGAATTATCGGCCTCGGTTTTACGACGTGATTACTGCCGCTACCAAGAAGAAATCTAGGTGAATGTGGTCGATCGCGTTTATCATCGTCGTCGTCTGAACTTTCGTCAGTAAACGTGGAATCCCGTCCTTCGATGACGACGTCTGGATTTTCTCCCATTAACCACGTTAACTTTCTCGGCGGCGAATGTTCAGTTGCATCGTTTTCGATAATTTCCAACGCTTTACGAATTTCTCTCTCACTTCGATTCGGAAACATTGCAATCCAATCCGAACGTTTTAAAATAAAAAAATCTGATTTTTCCTCAGTTTCAGAAAGAAGCCAACGAACTTCGCGAAGTTGTTCATCCGTCCACGGGCGTTCGTCGCCCATTTCCTCTCTTTCATTAGCAAACTCTTCCAAGTCTATCCAACGAACAAACCCGCCTTTATTTTTCCATCGCTCGTCCGTTTCGGCTTCTAAAATAGCCTCGCGTACCTTATTAAACGGCGTGAGATTCTTGATGATATCTATTCTAGGCGACAAGGGCACGGGAGAGGGACTATCCTGATTTTTGCTGCTATCCTTCGCGCGGTTGTCAAACGTCATCGCGCTATCGACGCTGCTACTATTATTGCTGCTGCTAAAATTGTTCTTCTTTTCGTTCATTTTCTTCATGTTTTTTTTCTTCTTTTCGATAATCTCCATTATATCCTTTTCATCGGCCGGGCATCCCGGCCACGGTCCAGGATGTAACATTCTCGTTCGTTGATTCAATGTATCTGCATCGTATTCATAAACATGAACGTTAGCATTTGCTGATGAAACGAAGTTTTCGTGTTTACGTCTTGGATGATTATGCGCGTAAAGAAACCGCAAAGACGCTCGAGAAATGACATCGTGTACTTCAGATCCACCAACCGCAATCATACCTAAAAGACGCGTTGTAATCGGCGCAACCATGGCTAAATCGGTATAATCGAAGTGCATCGTTTCCTCGAGAACAGCTTTGTAACAAATTCCAGAAGGTGCCGCGTATTCGAACGGTTTAATGTTTTCTCCCTCTTCATAATGGTCGCCTCGACTGTTGCGAACGAAAAATTCGTATTCAGAATCAGCGAGCGAATCGGCAATTGAAACGTTCGAGAACGAGTGCTTCAACATGACGTTATTGAGGTACGAATTAGATCGCGAATGATAATTCTCACCTTGAGCTAGTAATGATGGTGATGTTAGATTAATCGGTGGCAAAGGTGGGCGACCGCCGAAACCGCTTTTAGTAGTTTCATCCATACTCAAACCGCCGCCATCATCATTCGCAAAATACTCTTCGTTTATTAGTTTCTGCGGAGAACTTCTCGAAAGGTCAAAATCAATTGCCTGAGGTTGCGGAAGCGACGACGGACTATCGATGCTTCTATCGTCGATTTTCGCACATTGTGGCGCAGTTGCTAGTGCCAGCATATTACTCGAGTAATCATTTTCGATACAAAAAATATCGCGATTACCTAGAAACCTAGGCGCTTCAAAAATCATCAAAGGAGCCGGGATACCTTTCTGTATCACGGACCTTCCCATTGGCCACATCCAGGGATCTAACATCATCACAGAAGTCACGCGCTTATCGAGCTGCGCGAACATTCCGCTCGCGGCACCACCGAACGAGTGTCCAAACGCGGCAATTCTCGTATCGTCCATTGTATTATACAACGCATCTTCTTTATCCTCGTTCAATTCGAGCAATCGATCGAGGACGAACTGCAAATCGAGCGCGCGATATTTCAGGTGTCGATTTCGAAACTTCCACCACATCTTCGGTCGTTCTTCTTCGGGTTGATCATACCCACGAAAATCTGCGGATGATCCGTCTGGGTAGAGCACTAACGCGGCGTCGTGTGGATGATCCGCTGCTACGCAAATATGACCCCATGACGCGAGCTCTTGAAGCAAAGCGGAATTTTGCTCCTTCATGCCAGAAAACGAGTGCGAAAAAACAACGATTGGAAACTTTCCAGTGATTTCATCTGCATACGAACCTTCTGGATGTGGTTCCGTTGCCACGTCTGGCGAATCCGTCGCGTCCATGCGAACGAGTCGGAAATAATTCACGACCCATCCTGGAGCCCAGAACGAAATCGCCAAAGCTCTTGCTAAATCTGGATCGAGCCAATTAATCTTCTTTCGTTTATTATTTTTACTGTTTTTATTATTCTTCGTGTTGTTGTTTTTGTTGTTTTTGTTGTTGTTCTTTTTATCCATCGCTCGCATTTTCTCCTCTAACTCGGCTGGATACCATATATCCGCCATCAATTTCCTATGCTCCGGTAACTTCTTCCTTTTAGGATGATCGGGCCTGATCCATGATTTCCTCGTCATATCTTGCCAATAAAACCTCCTCTTCCCAACCTTATGTGGCCCAGTCGCCTTCGGCATCCTAAACACTGGTATAAACAACCCAGCAAAGACGCTACTAAACGCGGTCGCAAACCCGATCACTGCGGTCGTCTTCCTCACTACGCTCGGTATATTAATCCTCAACTTCCCATCGAGCGTATCCACGAGAACGGTTAACCCGGTTCCTAAATACGCAGGGAACACTTGCCACCTCGTCCCATCTACTTTCGCTTGTACTAAAACCACGACGAACGGGAACAGCTTGTTCTTTTTTAGTCTTTGCTCTAACGAACTCGTCGTCGTCGTCGTCGTCGTCGTTCGTTTCGAGAAAGCCCTTTTGGCCGATATCGTCGAAGCGACCCATAACAACGGCTCTAACGGTCTATTCAAAGGGTTCCTCAAGAAATGGAACAGTTTAATCGTAAACTTCACGACCGCTCTCATCTCTCTGACTCTTTCAAATCTCGAATCCCTGAGCAAGCTCTCTGATCTCCCTCAAAACTCTTACTCTCCCCTATTCCGTGCCGCTGCTTTCTCTCTCTCGTATTAAAACACTTCCCTGGCTCGAGACGATCGACTAAAGGCAAACGAATTCGATGCTTTGTTTTATTATTATATGCGCTTGTGTATATATTTGCCCTTCTATTGGTACTAGTACTACTGTAGTACATAAAATAAAAGTACTGAAACCCTAAACTTCCCCCCTTTTTTTTTGAATTTTCACTTTTTAGTTTGCACGGCACAAATCAATAAAGTTTGGCAGCATGACGCGTGAAAGAGAAGAAGAAGAAGAAGAAGAAGAAGAAGACGAAAAAAGAGGAAGAGTGATTAGAGAGCGTGTTTAGTTTTAAGCGTTCGCATTGATTCAATTCAATCGGGAGTAGGAGTTCGAGTTCGAGTTCGAGTGAATACGTGTTCATATCCAATCAGGAGAAGAAGAAGACGGCGAAGAAGAAGAAGAAGAAGTAATAGGTAGTACTATGTTCTCACAACAACAACAAAAACGAAGATTTCTTACATCGTCGACAACGACGACGACAACGAGAGGAGGAGGAGGTGGAGGACAAGGTTATGGTGGGCAACGCACGCATCCTCAAACGATTACGGCAAGAAGATATCAAAGGCTGGCGAAGCTGGTCACGCGCTTGGGCACTTTCGTAGTCCTAGCGCACGTCTTATTCTTGTTCATGTACGCCTCATATTTCAGACAGAGACATAAACATCATTTGCATTCGAACATACCTGATTTATTGAAAGACGACGAGGTCTTTACGACTTCGGCGAGGAGGTTGCGATGTAAGTTGACGCACGCGGATAGGAGTGGTAGGGGGTTTCAGGATAATCAGAACAGACCGTTTGATCCGATGCCTAGCGGGTCTGTGATGCCGTTTTCTGGAGCTTTCGGGAGTATTGGGTTAGAGAGAGATATGTCGACCGATACCGAAAGAGGATTAGGATTAGGAGGAGGAGTATTTAATAATAATAACAACAACAACAACAACAACGGTATTAGTAGGAGTACTTATAATAGTCATAATAATAATAATAATAATAATAATGGGACAACGACCGATGGCGATTTGGGAAGTCATAGAGCTATTGATACTGGATTAAATGCAACTATCGATGCTTTGATTGGGCAGACTCTTGGGAGCATGGAAGGCATATCGAGTTCAGTAAGAACATCATCATCGAAGAAGAAGAAAGCGTGGAGGAATAATAAAAAGTATAAAGACGCGTTAGATGTTGATATGAAAGTAGTATCGACTGATACTACGAGCGCATCGGCGGCAGAATCGATTTATTTATCAGATAATAATGGTGATTCAATTAATAATAGCAAAAATAATAACATCAAAAACGCGCTTTTTAGCGGGAACGAGAACATACCGTCGGTTGCGCAATACGCTTCGCGGGTGTTTATTCTCACGGGCGTTTCAGCGTGGCAAAACAACGCAGCTGAACTTGCAGAGCACTTTTTGCTGCATTATGTAACGAAACACGACATTCCAGCAAGGCACGTTCTTTGCATTATTCAAGCGCGTTCAAACAACGTCGACACAGAGCTTGTGAAACAAATTCAAGACGTTTTTCTTAGATACGGTGCTTATACAGATATTTACGAAGGTGATGCTTTATTATATTCCATAGCTGCCGCCCGTTTTGAAGAGAAGTTATCGTTGTCTGTAGACGAAGATGACTGGGTCGTCGCAGTTGACTTGGATGAACACGTTGATGCGCCGCACGACGAATCTATCGCCAGATTCCTCGCTCGAGCCGATGCTCTAGGTTTTAATCTCGTCAACGGCAAATGGATAGATAGGATTGCAGAGGATGGTAATTTGAAAAGCGTTTCACTTACGCA
>Ga0209830_10003521_pt1 | contig 11930 bp, 23 predicted proteins | sample ArcticOcean_MG_C_12_FD_187439 | JGI IMG/M metagenome (GOLD analysis project Ga0209830, IMG submission 187439) | Marine microbial communities from western Arctic Ocean - ArcticOcean_MG_CB8_130 (SPAdes) (version 2) | ecosystem: Environmental > Aquatic > Marine > Oceanic | place: Arctic Ocean...
TAGTGAAAGCATGACAGCAGTTAATTCAGCAATAACAGCAGGAAATGGCTATACAGCATAGGGGATTAAAATGGAAACAAAGTCAAACGTAATAAACATTGATGGTAAAGAATACAATCAAGAAGACCTTGACGATAGCCAAACTTATCTTATCAAGCAGATAAACGACCTTCAAGCTAAGTCAACTAACCTTAGATTTCAATTAGACCAAGTCTCTGTGGCTCAAAGTGCATTTACTAATTCGTTGATACAATCTTTAAAGAACGAAGATGTTATTGAAACCATGAATGAAGGAAGAAAATAATGGTTAATGCTTCAGAGGTCAAAGCTAAATTAGACACTCATGAAGCAGTATGTACTGAACGTTGGAGAGAGACATTGTCTAGGCTAAGAAGACTAGAGCAAATTATGCTAGGCACGACAGCCACAATGATCGTAATGATGGCAGGATTACTATTGAGGTAGCACATGCTTGAAATGCTAGTTGTTGCTAATTCTGCTTTTGCAATAATAAAAAAAACCATAGAAAATGGTCGAGAACTTCATAGTTGTGGCAAAAGTATCGCCAATTTTGTAGGTGCTGAAGAAAAACTAAAAGCTGATGTTCAAAGAAAAAAGAATAGTATTTGGACTAAGTTTCTTGGCAAGGAAGAAAATGACCTTGAAGAATTTATGGCACTTGAAGATATTAGAGTTAAGAAAGCTAAACTTGCAGAGTTCATGCAACTTTACGGCAGACCTAACCTTTACATAGATTACGTTGCTTTCTGTACTGAAGCCAGAGTCAACAGAAAGAAAATGTTAAAGGAAAATGCAAAAAGAAAAGAACGTCTGCAAGACATAATTATGAAAATATTTTTAGCTATTCTAATAACTGCTTTGTTTTCAGGTGTTGTAACTGTGCTTGCTATATTAGCTAAGAAGAAGGGGTTGATATGAGTGCATTTGTATTGGCTTGCTATATGGCAACAGTAGCTTCTGGTTCAATTTATTTCAAATCGATAAGGGATTGTTTGTTCTATTCAAAACATTTAAGTGGTCAGCAATTAGAAACCAAAGATGGAATTAAAGAATATAATTGTATGTGTAAATTAGTTCCCCAAATAGACCCAGAGAAAGTGAGGATATATTAATGTTACCAATTATAAGTGCAGTTGCTTCATTAGCTGGTACTTGGCTTGAAGGTAAGCAAGAAAAAGCCAAATTAATACAAACATTAGAAGTCGCTAAAGTACAAGCCCAGGTTAAACGTGTTGAGCAAGATGGCAGTTGGGAAGAGAAAGCCATTGATGCTTCAGACAATAGCTGGAAAGATGAAGCATGGACTATTTGCTTTATAGCTTTAATTTTTGCATGTTTTGTTCCTGCATTACAACCATATATATCTGAAGGTTTTAAGTTTCTTAGGGAAGATTGTCCTGAATGGTTATCTTATGGAATCTTGGCTTCAATAGCGGCAAGCTTTGGACTTAAATCAATAGCAAAGATAAAAAAATGATTTGGTTTTGGTTGAAATTATCAAGGTTTTTTGGAGCTATCGAAAGATACTTTTACGTTAAACACGTTAGGTCTGTAAGAAAGTCGCAGGGTTTAAATGAAAGATAACTTTGATAAATGTTTAAAGTTGGTTCTTGAACATGAAGGAGGATATGTTAACCACCCTCTTGATCCAGGAGGAATGACAAATTACGGTGTTACCAGAAAGGTATATGAACAATATTTGGGGAGAGATGTTACTGAAGAAGACATGAAAGAAATGCCTTTAGAACATGTTGGTGAGATATATAAAAGAAAATACTGGGATAAAGTCAGAGGCGATGATTTACCTTCTGGTCTTGATTGGGCAGTATTTGACTTTGCAGTTAATGCTGGAGTGTCTAGAGCTGCAAAAGTATTACAAGGCTTTATAGCAACTTCTGTAGACGGAGCAATTGGATCTGGAACATTAAAGGCAATAGATAACTACCCTACTTCAATCAAAGGTGTCATAGAAGTTTATACTGCTCAAAGATCATCTTTTTACAGAGGTCTTAAGAACTATGACACTTTTGGCAAAGGCTGGGATAAACGTTGTTATGCAACAAGATTAACAGCTATAGAGATGTTAACTTAATTACATATTATAATCTGACATATCCTTCATTGTGCTTTGCATATGAAAATGATCAACATGTTTTCTTTTATAGATAAAATTATCATCTTCAACTATAGCATCTTCAAAAAACATTTCTTCAGGAACTATAACTTGTTGTGCAAGACATTCCCTTTGAATACCTTTTAATCTTGAAACATAACTATCCTTTTTACATTTAGAACATTGTCTTGGTGCGTCTCTTGGAACTTTAGTTGGAAGCAATGGAGCTTTGCAATCTTCGTTTTTACAATTTTCATACATGTGAATACCTCATTTAAATTATTTATTGTAACTTAATAATGCACCTTCAAGGGACAGTTTTAATGTTAGAGCTGTCCCTTTGCTTTTCCATTCACATTGCAAGAAATCTATTTTGTGACAATTCTGTGTCAATTATATAGGTATTAGTAATGTGAATTGAGCATAGTCGCACAAATGTGTTTAGTTATCTAGGTATTGCCCAACTCGGCAGTAGTGGGGAAAAGAGGCTGTAAGTGTTAGATCGCCTAACATTATGGTCTTTTTTTTTGATTAATGGTGGAGCTAAACGGGTTCGAACCGATGACCTCTACACTGTCATATAAGTCAATCATAGTTTGGCTTCCACCTTTGGTTACACTAGAAGAATTATCTAGTTATTCTGTTTTTGTGACAATTCTGTGTCAATTTCGTTATGACCACACTCTGAACATTCAATATCATTCTTGTGCATACGTTGTCCATATTTAAGCATTTCGACAACAAAAGGAACTTGGTTAGGCTGACGTAAACTTGTTTCTACTATTTTAATAGCAATGTTAAACATGTTAGACCAATCAGGTGGATTATGTATTGTTTTCATTTTACTCTCCTTCCCCACTACTGTTGCGTGGGTTATTTCATTTTGTTGATGTCTTCCATTAATTGATCTGGGTTAAGATTGACATAGGCTGATACTGATCTAGGGTCATTCCAACCACCAAGAGCCATAAGCTTCTTATCATTGATACCAATTAAAGCGTGTGTTGATGCCCAATGTGATCGCCAGTTATGGACAGTAAATCTTTTGTTATTTCCAAAGGCTCTTTTAACGGCTTGTGCATGAGTTTTGTCCAGCACCTTAGTGCTTCTGTTATAGTAATACCCAAAGGGTTTGAGTTTAGTTGAGAAAAATACTGGACCTTTTCGTTCTCTGTTGATACCACGTAGGCTTTCGTATATCCTGTTGTGCATTGGGATAGACCTAAAATCACCGTTTTTGGTTTTCCAAAAGATGATTCTCCGTTTATCCATATCGATGTTTTCCCATAGTAAACAAACGGCTTCACCAATCCTAGCTCCTGAATAGCAAAGGAAAATAATAAGTGGTCGGAGAATTGGGTTAAATTCATTGATTAAAATTTCCTGTTCTTCATATGTAAGAAATACTGGTTTCTTTTTTTCTACTTTTCTGGAAAAGATTTTGGGAAGTATAGTATTTTCCCCATTTCCGATTTGTTGCATACCGTATTTTCTGATGGATTGTAATTGGTTTTTAATGCGGTTGTAGTATCCTGGCTTAATTCCTGGCTTAGTTCTATCAAGTAAGGAAACGAACATTCCATTGTTAATGTCAGTAAGGCAGGTATTCCCGAAATGTTTATCAAGAAATCGTATTCTTCCTTGTTCTGACATATCGATTGATTCTTTTGAATGGAGGTAATCAATCGTAGCACTTCCAAAGCTATAGTCTGTGGAGTGTCCTTTTCCATAAGCGTTGTCTATAACCCTTCTGTGGATTTCGATTGCCAAGTTTTCTGCTTCTTGGCGATCAGCAGTTCCTGAACTTTGCCTAATTCTGTGACTGCCATTGGGTACTTTGATAAACCCTTGAATTTGCCAGTACGGACTGTTTTTTCTTTTTCTAACTTGAAGCAATGTTCCCTGCCCTTCAAGAAGTTTTCAAAATCTATTTCTTTTATTAACCAACTTCCACTATCTAGGATTATTGGCACAGAAGATTTTCTTAGTAAAGCTTTCCAACGGTTTAAGTTTTTATTAGTAGGACTTAAACCGCAAGAAGCTTCTAGTAGATATGCAAGTGGATATCTTTTATCCATTAAGCCGCTTTGGCTTTTAATGTATTAAGATATGTCTTGTAATGACCTTGTAGCTTAGTGACAATCTTGTTATCAAGCTTTGATATAACAGGAGATTCACTTTTCCATGTGGCTATAAGTTCTTCTTTTGTATTACATTCTGCAAGCAATGAATCTATACGTTGATAATGCTGATGATCTTGTTGATCTTTATCAGCTTTCTTGATTTCATAATTTGCGTCCATAACTGGTAAGTCTTCTCCAGCATATACGTTTGTACCAAAGCCATGATAAGCAAGGCATTTAACAAGGCATCTTTGATGTGCCGTATTAACTTGCATTGATGTTGCAGCTTTTATTGGTTCGTTCTTATTGCCTAATACTGGGAAAATTTCTTTTTGTGTAATGCCTTCAATAGTGACTGAGCATGACACATATGTATAGGTAAGTGAGTCACGCATAAAAGGTAGTATGTTATTTTGGTTGTCAACAAATGTAAGCTTTTCAAATGTTGCAGTAGGATAGTTTTGTTTTACCAAAGCCCAAGCCCATGCCCATGAAACATAAGCAAACTTACCTTTCATTTCTATATGTGATGTCACGTCTATTTCTGACAATGTTTCCCAGACCGATTTAGTTGAGTTTTTAGATGTCATTTTTTACTTCCTTCTTAGTTTGATGTTTAAGTGTGATTGTATTGGTCTTGCTACGAGATACGATTATCTTGTCGCCTTCTAAGTTACCTGACAAATCCAAGACCATTTTGCGACAATTGGCAGGTATGTAATGTTTGATTTCTGCTTTAGCTAGATCAGATATTTTATTGGCTTTTGTTGCTTCTATAATATCTTGTGCATTTAGATTCATTTGCGATTGCATAGATAAATCCCATGACTCAAGCTGATTCATGTTAATTGTGATTTGATCTGTCCAGTCAACTGGTGGAAGCAACTCAAAATCAAGTGGCATAACGTCATTTATATACCAATTCCAGAATTTATTGCATTGCTCCAAATACATATCAAGCCAATCATTATCACGTTTAATCATTCGGTATTCAAGCCGACAATGAACGCCAAAGAAAGCAACAACATAACAACTATCTTTACTAGAAGTGTGCATGTGATGCTGACATTGAGGAGCATATAAATCACAAAGATCCTCCATGCTCATAAAGCCAAAATGTGTTTTTGCTTCAATAGGATTGCCATCTGAGGCTATAGCATCATAAGTTGAATGTACTGGAGTTCCCATATGGTCAACTGTTCTGCCACTATTTCTTTGATTTGCTTTAAGGTTGGATACGTTTTCAAACTGATCTAAAACAAAGGCTTCCATGTAATTACCCGTATCAAATAAGAACTGTAATTGTTTTGATACAAGTCTTTGTTGTTCACCTTTTTTTTCTGATATAAGCTTTGCCCAATCTTCAAATGAGCCATTTGCTATTATCTTAGCTTCTGATGAGCCTATAAAGTTTTTGCGTTCACTAAGCTGCTTTTGAGATAGAGCCATTTCTTTTTCCTTCCTGATATTGTTTATCTATATCGTTTGATAACCAGTCATCTTGAGAATGAGGACTATTGCGTCCTTCCCAGGATAACTTTGAAACGTCCAAGAACTTATCCATGTCGAATCTGCTATTTCTTGAGTAGGACTTAACTGCTTTTGCAAAGTCCTTCATATCGTTTTGATAAATCATCGGAGCAATTTCCTCTGCTAACCATCTAAAGTCTTTTCTAGTCATTCTATTCATTTTACACCTCGTTTACCTAATTATCTAGGCACATTAGTTAAATTTTTTTAAACGTTACGAATTAACTGAACTACAACTCCTAAAATATCCACTAAACCCATATCAATTTCTTTATTGTTTGGGTCTGATGATCTAGGAAGTAAATAAGGAGTTCTGTATTCCATAATTTGTATTTTATTTTTAAAATTAATTAAAACACATTTACCATTTGTTGGCTTTTTCTTAGGGTCTACAACAATCGTATCTCCTATAGAAAAGCCAGCACGATCCATTGTATTCCATTGAATAGGAATAGCATAAGCATCTGGTGATATATCTTGTGTAGTTACAATTTTATCATCTGTTTCCATCAGTACACCTTTTTTAAACACCATTATTGGTATTGTTTTTATTTTGGAAACATGTAATTCGTTATCATTAAATTTAGGATATGAGCCACTTACTTTTGCTAATTTAGAAATTACCGTTTGTGATAAACACCAAGGCTTTTCTGAAATAAAACGTTGTAGTGTCGAAGGTGCTACTTCAGAACTCATTGCCCATTTTCTAGCTGACCAACCTTTACGTTTAATAGTAGAAGTTACCCATTGATATACAATGTCAGTCGTTGAAACTTTCGTTTCCATTTTGCACCTTCTCTGACCTAAATCAGATTTTTAAATTACTTTCCCAGTTATTACTTTGGATTTAAGCATAACTGAGGTTATTTTATGTTCAATACCACGTAGGTTGCTAGTGTTAGAGGTATTAAACTTTACTGAATTTTGAACATCAGCAATATTTGTTTTAGAGCTTCTTAAACTTAGAGAAGCTTCAATCATCATTGGTTGTATTTCTTCTTCGTACCACTCAAACCATTCTGCGTTGTGTTCTAGTGGAATTTCACACGGGTGTAAATACATTTTATTTGCATCTTTATCCATTCCAGTTTCTTTATATAGCCAGTTTTCAGCTACCCAATCATTTACCATTTCATCTGTAGATTTACGGCTACAACCTAGCTCCATAGTTATTAATGATGCAGTTAAAGGTCTTTGTGTGTAATAGCCGTGTAATATCCACATACCAAACATATATTTTAAATGTGTTGAGTTAGTATAGGATAAATATTTTGTTTGAGTGCGATTGTTTCTTAATTGAGTAATTAGCATTAATTTTTTTAGTACGGCAGCATTAAAATTCATTTGTTCTATTGATAACATATTGCACCCCATTTCTTAATTAACATGTTTAGATTAGGTATTTAGGTATAGAAGTCAAGTGCTATTGATTACTGCCTAGTTATCTAGTCATATCTCTCATAAGAGGTGTGTGCAAAATGGATACTAAAGAACAGCAGTTTATTCAAGATTTAATTGAGCAATTTCGTCAAAGGCGAAACCAGCTTGCAATCCCACAAAGCGAATTAGATGACATAATTGGTTGTGCGACTGGATTAGTTGCCAAGTGGGAAACTGGGAATAGAAAGCCAACAGCATTTAATTTGTATTGCTGGGCAGTTGCCCTCAAATGTAAAATCTATGTGGAGGCGATAAATGATAATTTGCGGAATTGATCCTGGTCTTTCAGGAGGACTTGCTTTCTTTGATAATGAAAGTAAAACCATACATGCTGAAAAAGCTCCTATATTTACCGTTAATTTAAAACCTAAAAAGAAAAGGTTTTTAGATATGTGGACTTTAATGAGAATGTTTGATGAACATGATCCAGATCACATATATATTGAAAAACAACAAGCTATGCCACAACAAGGTTTAGTAAGCACGTTTGCTACTGGTATGGGTTATGGAGTTTATCTTGGGCTTATTGTAGCTAGTGGAATGTCTTATACAGAAGTAAGCCCTAGAACATGGAAGAAGGATTTAAACTGTCCTAGTGATAAAGATGCAAGCCGTAAACGTGCATCTGAATTACTTCCACAAGGTAGCCATCTCTGGCAGCAGAAGAACCAAGATGGTCTTGCTGAAGCAAGTCTGATAGCCTATTGGGGAATATATAAAGCTAACTAGCCATCTTTAGCCTTTTCCAAGGTTGATAAGCATTTACTAGATCAACTATTAGTTTTTCCATATCTTCATTAGTTCTTAATGTCGATACAATAACATCTCTTGAAATATTATCTTTTGTAGTATAATCGTCTTGTGAACAAATGCCCCATTGATCTAAAACATTAGCACTATAAAAATCATGACTTGTTTTTTTATAAGCAACAAATTTTCTATTTTTATTAAATTTATCCACTAATTCTTCATGTTGCTTGTCCAAAATAGCTAATTTATTTTTTAAATCAGTTTTTTGGTTTAACATATGTTGATATGCAGTTTTAATGTTATTGATTTCTTTTTCTATTAATTTAAAATCTTGTTTAGCATAATCTGCTTCTGTTTTTTGTATTTTATTAATAATAGTTTGAGTAAGAGCTTCTTGCTCCCTAACTGTTAATTTAGGCATTGGCTTTTCCTTTGTTGTTGTTGAAAAAAGTAACTAGTGGCTTTTTGTTAGTTTGCCCATTACGCCTGGAATAAACTTAGTCAGCGTTCTCAGGTGTGCTTCCTACAAGCCAATCTGGTGCTTACCAATCTGGTTCTTATAGGCTCTTTCAAGCTGGATTCGGCTACTTAGCTGATACCACTAGTTAAGTCGGGACAGTATCTTTCCATACTAGCCCCTACCATGGGTTCATTTAACCTCGTCAAGAAACTTAATAGGATCAAATACTGCACCATCTTTGAAGGCAGTAAGTAATTTATCTATTACTAATTTCTTGTTGTCGTGAGGTAATAATTTACATTTAACTTTGTTAGCTAATAAACGTAATTGAGTTATTTTATATTTATTGAGCCATTCTTCCGACGGCTTAAACCAGTCTTTGGCAACAAGTATATGGTAGTGGTCTTTCTGCGACTGAAAGGCTTGACTCTCACCCATCGAAGCCACAAGCCCTTTATAAAGTACATTGTGGAGATCAGCAGGTTTTTGGTTAATGAAATATTCCAAAGAATTGCATTTATTAGTTTTACAATACTTAATAATTTCTTGAGTAAGATTGTCAAAGTAATCATCGTCAACTCCTGTTATTTTATTAAAAGGTGTATCTGTGTATGTTACAAAATACTTACTTACCTCTGAGTAATTGTCAGCAAAGTATGATGGTCTGACTACATTATTACAAATCATTGCAAGAGCAACGTGTCCTTTTGTATATCCATCGCCAGCTTTCCAAAACTCTGAACGTAAATAATTATAATATAAATTATGTGTAAGTTCACGTTGAGGATTAGACATATCTACTAAACCAAGTTCTGGTATTACTCCAGATTCAATAGCATCTAGTTCCTTTTGTGACATTTCTATTTTGCTTCTGTATTTCATAATCCATAAGTCACCACGTATAGGACGATATGTAATAACTACATTGATGTCTTTCGGATCTAAGTCTTTTTCTTCATTTGAGTAACATTGAACTAAATTTTTAAGCAACCCTTTTATTTCTGATGGGTGGCAATCAATTACAGTACAATCCTTGTGTTTTTTCCTTAAACTATTGGCTTTTTCTTCGACATATTCTAACTGTATAGCCAAGAACTTTTTCATGTCAGCTACATATTGGAATTCACTAAACAAGTCTCCAGTAAACTCTATAGTCTTATATAGCCTATGTGTTTTTGGTATAATAACCTTAGATGAAATTAACTTAACTTCTTGAACTAAGTCCTCTATATCATCATAATTAAATCTACCATTACAATTCTTGTATAGCTCATCTTGAGCTTCATGGTCTAAAACAGTAAATAACTGAGCAATAGATAAATTGAATTCTTTATTTCTAAAAGCTTCTTTAACTGTAGTAGATAACTCAGCAAGCTTTACACGTTGCATAACCCACTTGTTTGTTTGTCCCCAATTTGAGGCAAGCTGGTTATAATCCATTTCTCCGTCTGTTAATACGTTATGGATAGCTTCAGCTTCGTCTAATGGGTGCATGCCTTCTCTAAGCATATTAGCCATAGCACCAATTTCTGTGGCATCATCTTCAATAAGCTTACAATCTATTTCTATAGCAGATGATTTGCCATGTATTTTGCATAACGCTTCATAACGTCTGTTACCATCTATTACATTATAACCAACACCATTCTTCTGAACGACTAGGTTATGGAGTAAGTCCCTGGATTTAATTGAGGCGATAAGTTTATCCAAGTTATCAGCTTTAACTGTTCTTACATTGCTTGGATTTGGTTTTAGTTGATTTAACTGTATTAACAATTTATTCTCCTTTAGTTAATGTTATCATTAATATGGAGATATGGAGTTAGTGATGTTCCCCCATATCTCCTTTTTTTATTAAGCAGATTTTACTTCTTTTGGTCTATTAACTGCTTTTTTAATGAGCTTTTCTAAACCTTCTTGAATTGGAGTTATAGCTTTCAAAGCTTCATCAGCCATGCTTATACCAATTGGTTCAGTTGTTTCGTAATGCTGAAACGTACTGATGTTAGCTTCATCGCAATATAATTTTATTGCTTTTAAATCTGCAACACTCATTTCTCTTGAGTTTTTTTCGTCAACATCTATGTAAGTTGTTTCGATTTTCTCAATCTTAATATCAGGACTGAAAAACATACCAGCAAACTCTATTAGTTTAGGATTGTTTCCTGATAGTAAATAGTTTGAATAACCTATTTTTAATCTTATATTCATTTATTTCTCCATTATCTTATCGGTTATATATTTTGATACAAAAGCAACTGCAATCCACATAGGTGCTGCAACAACAGACACAACTAAAGTTGGATTAATACCGACACCCATTAATAATATTAGCAAAATTAATGATTGTATTAAATGCACAGTCACAAACCAACCTATCCAGTTGGCTTTTTTTGACAGAGGCTTGATTGTTTTGATTTTATCCCACATTAGGCTACGATCCTTTGTCTTCTGACTGCTTGATGGTAATAATCATTGAGTGATTTATCGGCTTTGAAATGGAGATCCCTTTCAACACCTAATCCAAATGTCAGCTTGAGTGTAAACTTTAACGATTGTAATTCTTCTAGGCTTACATAACCTAGTTCTGGACAACCTAGACCTAAGTCACACAAGCCATACAGTGTATCTTCATCGGCTGAATCCATTTCTGTTATAAGCCAAGTGCAAGCACCACCACCAAAGTATTTAACTACAGGTCTATGATCGTTGCCTCTGTTAGTTACATCTCCGTTACGCAACAGCTTTGCTTTGATTTCTTTCGTTAATAATTGCATTAGTTTCCTCCATATGTATTTTTAATGCTTGTTCTTCATGTAAATTGGCTATGCCGTCTTCTAAGTCTTGTTTGTTTTTGGCTTCATGAGCTTTGACTACGGCAATCATTTCTTCTTCTGATATAATTCTCATTCTTGTACCTCTGTCATTGAGTTGAGTTGTTTTTTCATATTTTTTAATTAGGCTATTTTTCATTGGCTTTTTCTTTCATTTCATAATCGTGTAAAAAAAAATCATTAGTTTTATAATCGTGTTTATGAATTACTTGCAGTTGAACCAATGTGCTTAAAGGCACGTTCTTGTATTTTTTGTCTTTGGGATTACAAGCATAGGCATACTTGGGTAGTATATGTTTAACTGCCCAGTTTCTTGGGTATGTGTCTTTGTCTTTTTCATCTGCCCAAGTATTTGCAGAAGCAAGGGCATCTAACGTAACTCTCCATTCTAATAATGTCATAGTTACTGTTACTGTTTCAGGTCGTTTATCCATTAGAATCTCCATATGTATTGATTAAAAACTCTATGTATTGCTTGGCTTTCAATAGGTCTTGCAGACCATCTTTGTCTTTGTGGCGAAGTACATATTTTATGACGTTGCCTTCACAAAACCCAAGATCGTTAGCTTGTATAAAATCAATTGGTTCTATTTTGTATTTTGAATAATGTTGAGGCGATATTTTATCTTTTGCCATATTGCACCTATGAAAAATGGGAG
>Ga0209830_10003527_pt1 | contig 11921 bp, 9 predicted proteins | sample ArcticOcean_MG_C_12_FD_187439 | JGI IMG/M metagenome (GOLD analysis project Ga0209830, IMG submission 187439) | Marine microbial communities from western Arctic Ocean - ArcticOcean_MG_CB8_130 (SPAdes) (version 2) | ecosystem: Environmental > Aquatic > Marine > Oceanic | place: Arctic Ocean...
TTACCGCCGCCGTTGCCGCCACCATCGCCGCCACCGAGCCCACCGCCGAGTCCGCCACCGTCGCCGCCTCCGAGTCCACCTCCTTCGCCACCACCATCACCACCTCCTTCGCCTCCGCCATCTCCGCCTCCTTCTCCACCTCCATCTCCACCTCCTTCGCCTCCTCCATCGCCGCCTCCGAATCCACCACCAAGTCCGTTACCTCCGCATCCATCACCTCCTCCTTCGCCTCCGCCATCTCCGCCTCCATCTCCGCCTCCATCTCCACCTCCTTCGCCTCCCCCGAGTCCGCCACCGTCACCACCTCCATCGCCTCCCCCGAGTCCGCCACCGAGCCCGCCTCCGAGTCCACCTCCTTCTCCGCCTCCATCACCTCCTCCTTCGCCTCCGCCATCTCCGCCTCCATCACCACCTCCATCGCCTCCGCCATCGCCTCCGCCAAATCCGCCTCCGAATCCACCACCGAGTCCGTTACCTCCGCATCCATCACCTCCTCCTTCGCCTCCGCCATCTCCGCCTCCATCACCGCCTCCATCTCCACCTCCTTCGCCTCCGCCATCACCTCCCCCGAGTCCGCCGCCTTCACCGCCGCCTAGTCCGCCTCCATCACCGCCTCCTTCTCCGCCTCCATCGCCACCACCGTCACCTCCCCCGAGTCCGCCGCCTTCACCGCCTCCATCGCCTCCCCCAAGTCCGCCTCCGAGCCCGCCTCCGAGTCCACCTCCTTCACCACCTCCTTCACCTCCGCCATCACCTCCGCCTTCACCACCGCCATCACCTCCCCCGAGTCCACCGCCATCACCGCCTCCAAATCCACCACCAAGTCCGTTACCTCCGCCTCCATCTCCACCTCCTTCGCCTCCGCCATCTCCGCCTCCTTCTCCGCCTCCATCTCCACCTCCTTCTCCGCCTCCATCACCGCCTCCATCGCCACCACCGTCACCTCCCCCGAGTCCGCCACCGAGCCCGCCTCCGAGTCCACCGCCTTCACCACCACCGTCACCGCCGCCATCGCCTCCGCCTTCACCACCGCCATCACCGCCGCCATCACCGCCTCCATCGCCACCACCATCACCGCCTCCATTACCACCGCCTCCGAGTCCGCCTCCAGCTTCACCTCCGCCTTCACCTCCGCCATCACCTCCTCCGCCATCTCCCCCACCCGCTTCTTGTCCCACGACTGGCGGCAGTGATCAATCAAAATGCGATCTTGGCCAAGGCGGTGATGTTGGGTTTTGCTGCGGAGATCAGTGCTGCGACATCGGAGGCGTTGGTAATCAAGGCACAGAAGGACCTCAGGCTTGTTGCAGAGATCCGTTCGGTACGCCTCAATGCGTCGAAAGAAATTCGCCCGACTATACGAATTGGTGCGGCGCGGGAACTTTATTCTGTTTCTTTGACGAACCATGTCCGAACGGACAAAGAGTTTCTGTCTGCGGCAACTGTGGAAACGAGTGCTTAGAAACGTGCACCGCGTGTTGCGACGAATCTTTTCCTGTAAACCACCTCACGGCTACTTGCAGTTCATGTTCAAACTCAACTGGTCCAGGCCTATCCGGTACAAAGTGCGAAGCGAGTTCTTGCAATAACGGCTGCGGCGGCATACCGGCCACGCAATGCTCTGGATTCGGCAATTGCTGCTCTTGTCGAGGCGGGACAACCGACGGGGGAGGTTCTGCGCCCGCGTGCATGTTATCAACGCAGGCGAACCAAGTCACGACTGCTTCTTTCTTAACCGCCTCGGGTTAAGAAAACGAACAAACTACTAAAACTACTCACATCACAAAAACGCGAGCGCGCGCACAGCCGTAGAATACAAACGGCAGCCTCGCATTGAATACGTGCGCTAAATAACAAGAAGAGCGAAAAAACCGACGCAGCGTTTTGTACATATCGAAATCTCTCTCTTTCTTTTCATGATCATAATCATTACACATAAACGACTCATATTTTTACGTCTATTAAGGAAACTCTACACTATACGAAACCCTAAACTCATCACTTTTAACGAAGAAAGTAAATAAACACGATGTAACAATAATAACAATCATAGGAGTGTACTAATCACTAAATAAAATGGTCTCAATCTCGCGCATTTTCCAGAAACGAACGCCTTTGATTAAATTCCCCGCACGCGTGATCGACTTCGCTACTCAGAAGCTTCTTCTTAAGGAAGAACAAAAAGAACGCGCTATTAAACATTCGTTATCTTCTTCGCTGATGGAAAAATCTAATGTATCACATTCTTCAAATTCCAGTAAAAGTAATACTGGCAATAAAGCTGCGCTGGTGTTGTCCGAGGAAGAAATATCGGAAGTTAATGTGAGCATATTCGTTCTTTTTTTCTCTTTGTTTTTGTTTAATCGAATCGATCGATTAAGTTTTATATCTTTATTCTCTTTGGAATGTACTGACTGCGTGATGATACAAAATGTTGATTATTTGTACAGTCTTTGTTTTTGTTTAATCGAATCGAATGATTAAGTTTTATTTCTTTATTCTCTTTGGAATGTACTGACTGCGTGATGATACAAAATGTTGATTATTTGTACAGTCGGGAGGATATCGCGAACGGCTGGATTCGGGCGTACGCGACGACGCGTATAAACGCGCGTAAGTAAGTAAACGAGAAAAAAGTGATGGTTTGTGTGCGATCAAAAAGGAGTATCAAAGGCGACGACTTAGTCGTATCGATCGCGATAATATCCGCGTTAGGCGGGTTCCTGTTTGGCGCAGACGTCGTTCTAGCGGCTTTGGCGGTGCCGTACATTCGTCTCGGAGACGAGGGATTTTTGGACGCGGAAACGACCGTAGGAAAAGCTGTAGTCGTAGGTAGTGCGAAAGTAGTGGCCGTTTTAGGTGTTTTTATGGGCGGCGTTTTAGCGCACGCGAAAGGAAGAACGTTTGCGATTCGTATGACTTCGTTGAGTTACATCGTTGGTCCAATATGTTCATCAGTTGCGAGGAATTTTGGTGAGTTCATGGTCGGGAGAGCGTTCGTCGGTCTCGCGATCGGTTCGAGCGCGATCGTTGTTCCGATGTATATTGCAGAGATGTCGACGAACAAACGCGATCGAGGGAAAAACGTTGGTTGCTATGAGTTATTATTAGCCTGTGGAACCGCGTTTGCGGCGGCGAGCGATGCGATGTTGCGCCCGAACTGGCGCGCGATGATGCTAGTCGTCGTCCCTTTTGCAATCGCGTTGATGATTTTTTCAATCTTCGCTTTACCGGAATCGCCAAGATGGTTAATCTCTAGAAACGAAAACGAAAAAGCTCTCGAAATATTGAAACGAATTCGAGTACGACGACGACGACAGAAAAAAAAAGTACTCGTAGCAGCAGTTGAAAGAGCTCCCGTTTTTGTTTCCGTTAACGCCGACTCTGAAGAAATCGACGCGTTAATCGAAGAAGAAGAAAATGTAGATGGAGAGGAAGATCGATATGCGCTGAATCAGGTCGATGCAATCGCTCAAACCATTGATATGGATTCATCGTCGTCTTCATCATCGTCATCAATATTCACAAGCGCTAAATCTCTCGCAGTGAAGATGAGCGAGATTAAGACAAACCCAAACGCATATGCGGCCGCTAAAGTAATGGTTTCTTTAGCTGCGTTCAATCAATTATCTGGATCGACTTCAGTTATTGCATACGCTCCATCGTTACTATCAGGCGCAAAAGGAGCTAATTTCGATTCAGTCGAGCATTCGACTACTTTTGCGATTATAGTAACGCTCGCGAAATTACTAGGCGTAATCGTGGGCGTTTACCTCGTCGATATTAACGACGAAGAAAATACAAACGCTAGTACTACTACTACTACTACTACTACTACTACTACTACTACTACTACTAATTATAATAAAACGACGAGAGGGGGGAGAGTATTTTTGCTGTTCAACGGTGGCATCGCTTCGAGCGTAAGTTTATTCGTGGCGGCGATCGGTGTTCTTTTTTCGGAAGTATTGACTATATGCGGCTTATGCTCGTTTATTTTCTTCTTTTCTGCGAGTTGGGCGCCAGCGTTTTGGGTGCTCGTTTCAGAATCGTTCGAAAACAATCACAAAGAAGCCGCAATCACTATTTGCGTCTCCGCTTTGTTCTTCTTTGGATCAATTGCAGATTTCGTGTTCTTACCGATGCTCGTATGGAACGAGTGTTTCGCCTTGATCGTAGTCGCTTTGGTGATGCTTTTTGGAAGTCTATACGCGAAAACGTTCTTGCTCGAATCGAGTGGTAAAACGCTTCGAGAAATTCAAGAAAACTATGCTACTACTACTACTCATACTACTCATACTACTACTATATAACGCGTTCTAGCAGTAGTAGTAGTAGTACCAAAAGAGATATTATAAAAAAACTAATAAAAATAATGTACCATCATAAACAACAACGCGCGGTATACTACATGTATATATCAAATACTACTAGTACTATACTTCTAATAAATAGTACTACGCGTGACTCTTATCGCCCTTTCTCGCTAATGAATCGTATGAACTGCAAAACGCTCGATCCGATTAAAACAAACACGAAAAACGCCAAGACGACTGGACCGACCGTGAAACTCTCGCGCTCCTTCGCGTTCGCTTTAATATCCACTAAACCTCTCTTATGGACGTTCTTATTGAACTTTTCTTGCTTCGCCGCTCTGACCCTTTTCGATGCTCCGGCCTATGTATCAACAACGTCGTCGGACGCGGTTTGTTGCGCGTGCGTGGTGAAAATTGTTTAATTAAATCGTAAATCATACATAAAACGCCGCGCGCGAAAAGAAACAATCATCATCATCATCATCATCATCATCATCATCGCGTACAAATATATTTTTACCCCGCTCGCTAGCCGCTCGCTCTGATTCTCTTCCCATTCCCTCAATCTATTTCTGCTGTGCATTTCTGCTGATGATGATGATCACGATGAACATTAAAAATCGAATCGCACGCGAACAACGCACTGCCTCAATCTCTCTCAACACATACACGCTAACGTACTCTCGTTTCACGATTTGCGATATGTTTAGAGATCGATTTCCGAGGAGTTGATTGATTTACAAAAAAGACAAAGGCGCTCTCAATCTCAATCTCAACAACGACAACGACGACGACGACGACGACGACGACGACGACGACAACACTTAGTAGTAGTAGTAGTAGTCGGTCAAAGATTGCGGGAGAATGTTGAGAGAACGAGTGAGAAAACAAAGGGCGGTCGTAAACCGCGTACCATTTTAATATTACTTTATTTCACCTAGATACGTTTTTTTATATCGTTAATGACAGTGGGGGAAGTTTCCAAATTTGGTAACTCATTTAGGGTTTCATTTCTTCAACGAACCACTCCGTGACGCGCTAAAACGTCGATCCCTTTTTAATTCTCAAATTTTTATTGCATCAATGGATAGCCTCGATGTTTTTCTTCGTCTTAGCATATCAATATCGAGAATAGACACAGTACTTTCGATGTTGTTTTGATTAGGTTTTGTGAGTTTTCTAAAAAACACAAAAACTGTATATAGCGCGCTATCTATATGGCTTAATTGAATCTATTTTAATGAAAAAGGATAATGGGTCGACGCCTGCTGATAATAGTAGCGCGTGCTCACGAAAAATTGTGAGTTTTTATGAAGTATTACGCAAACGGCAATAGGAAGAACGTGCCGTTTTTAGTGCTTTTTTGCTACTGTTTCTTTGGCGAATAAGGAGCAAAAGCAGGCAAATATAGGGCAAAAAATAGCCAAAATAGTAACGCCATCAAAACCATGTCTTCCTATGCGAATAATCCAAAAGTCGATCGATTTCATAAAACAAAATAGCGAGTATTGCTGACTTATGTAAAAAAAATTAACATTAAAGCGGTGAATACTAACCTTTGAGGAGGCGTTTAAAGAAGGCGTCGGGAAATACGAGTTCTTTATTAATTTAGGGTGTTTAGGGTTTAGGGTTTAGGGGACTTAAAAAAATTCAAAAAAGTGTCCATTTTTAACATTATATTTGTTGCGCTGCGTTATGATTTTATATCATAATTGGTATCGTTATCATTAATAACAGTAATAATAATAAACTCTCAATTCGTTCATTCATCTGCATCGTCTTCTTCTTCTTCTTCGTATATTTAAGTAGTAGTAGTAGTAGTAGTAATAGAGAGAGAGATATAAAAAAAGCGTTGTAATCATTTTGAACAACAAAACGTTTTATATCGCGGATAATAAAAACAAATGTTACAACAATCGATGGACGCGCTGCAACAAAAGACTTCGAAGATTTCGAAGAAGATCGTGAACAAGACCGCGGATACGATAGCGTTCCCGGTAACGTACTTAGCCAGTTACGTCATCCCGCAAGGCAAACGTACTAGAGAGGAGTTGAACACGTTACAGGACATCCTGAAACTCGGGGGCAGAGAACAGAGCGAAATATTAGTACCGTCGCAGTTGTTATGGAGCGGGTTAATCACGAACGCTCACGCAAATGGTTCGAATAGTACTGCTAATAATAGCCACGCGCAAACAACGAATCAGCAGCAACAGATCGTGAATCGTACGTGGACCGTCGTCGACAGCAAAGGCCAGGCGAAGAATTTGAAGGCGAGTAAGGCGCACGTCGCGCAAGCGTTTGGGATTCCTTTGAGGGATTTGCACTACTTAGACCCTTTAAGGCCTACTTTACAGCCAGCGAATATTTTCATAAGACCGAGGTGTTTAGTCGTGAACTTGGAACATTTGAAGTTCATAGTCACGGCGGAGACTTCGCTTTTTTTGAACGCGGATAATTTAGAGGTTAAGAGGTTTTTGAGATTCTTAAGGAAATATTTGAAAGAACAACAGACAAAGGTAGTATTAATTCCTACGACTACTCAAGAAGCACCGGCGGCGGCGCATAAAAATGATAACGATCGTAATGGTAATAACGAAGAAACAGAAAATAACAACGACAACAACAACGAAACTACGCAGCAGCAGCAGCAGCAGCAGCAGGAGCAAACATCATCAATTTTAGAACAACAAAGATCTTTCACTGCGACGACCTTGAACCCGGAAGAAGAACGCGTATTGAACTTGCCGTTCGAGTTATTAGTTTTAGAATGCGCTTTACACGAAATTGGATTAAAATTAGATAACGAAACAATCGCGCTCGAACGAGAAGCGGCGCCGGTAATGGAAAAAATGGTCGCATCCGTACAAGCGGAAGAACTCGCCGAGGGAAGACGTATAAAGGAAAAATTAAACGCGTTACTATTAAGACTCGAGGCGTTCACAGAGGCTTTATCGGCGATTTTAGAACACGACGATTTGTTGGACGCGATGTGTTTATCGAAACTGCGTTTGATCGTTAACGAGCAGGATTCGATTAATATCGTTCGCAATACTACTGCGACTGCTGATACTACTACTACTTATAATAATAATAATAATAATAATAATAATAATAATAATAATAATAATAATAAGGATTCGTCATTTATAACGAGAGCTATTTCAAACGCGCCGCCGCCGGCGCTAGCGAAGGATCGCGGAGTGCAATCAAGTTCGTCGATGAAATCTCAATCCCCTAGTCAAAGTACAAAAGAGAGCGAGAACGAAAACAACGAACACAATAATATGCTTAGCGATACGGACGAAGAAATCGAAGAGATTGAGAATCCAGATTCAGGGAAAAGCGATGGCGAGCATGAAGGAGCCGAGGCGTTACTCGAAGCATATTACATGCACTCTGCCGCGACGCAGAAACGCGCGAACATGTTGAAAGAGCTCTTACTAAACACCGAAGCTGTATCTTCGATGATTTTAGATCGACAACGAAACGAGCTCATAAAGATAGATTTGGTGATTACGGCTGCGTTATTTGCGTGTTCGATTGTATCTTTAGCCGGTGGGATTTTCGGAATGAATTTGAAATCCGGTATTGAGGCCAGAGATGGGTTCTTCGTCGGCGTCATCGTCATCACGAGCGTAGTTGCGACTTCATCGTTCATTTTTATCATATTCTACTGCAGACGGAAAGGATTATTCTAATTCTATACATTTAGGTACCCGTATATATAGATGAAAATTATGTACTATTTTTATAATTATCACACACTATCATTCATTCATTCATCAAACTCTGTGATCACGTCGTTCAATCTAAATTCAAATTCCATGGTAGCTATTTGACCGGCTCTTCGAATCATCGCTTCTTCTTCATCAATTTCGTCGTCGGCGCGCAAAATTCGATCGATGTCAGATTTTGAATACGTATGCCTCGCGGGCATAATTTCAACGCTCGGCGTTGATATGAAGCCAGCATCGTCTTCGTCGAGGTAGCTAAAACTAGTTTCACCTCCTTGATCCACGGCATCTAATATTTTATTCCTATATGACGTACTACTCTCGACCGCCGAGTATGATGACGATGCTGTTGACGGTCTATGATAATCAAACTGTTCGACTTTATTCCTATAATTTACTGAAGAAAAGGCAGAAGAAGAATTTAAATATCCTTCCTTTGCTGCTCTAATATAAAACGAACGCGGTTCGAGGTCAGTTTTCCATTGCGGCGCACGCTCGGTAGGGGCTTTTCCAGTCCATCTTCCGAAGTCGCACCCTTCTTCGCCTAACTGATACGCTTTAACTTTCTTCCAACCGCGCGCTGGCATATAAACTTCTGGACAATCAATCGCAGATTTCCAAGTCTGTCTAGCAGATGTTTTCTTGACTACTTTCCTGTTATTATTATTATTATTATTATTATTATTATTATACGACGACGACGACGACGAGTACAAAGATGGACTATAATAGTCATCATCGTTTGCTGAATAAGTCAATCTGTTTTGCATGGGCGTTTGTTGATTCTCTAAATCTTGATAATGCGAGTGCGCCGTTGATATCGCGCGATATAAACTCGTCGAATTCACGGCGCTCGCGACGATATAAGATCCAGCACACGACGCATCAGCACACTCTCTCACAATAGCACTCGCGAACTCGGGCGTTAAATAATAAAGTAACCCTTCGAGCATCCAAATCGTCGGCTTTCGTTGATCGAACCCTTCGTCTTTTAATTTTTTCAACCAATCCTCTTTTTGTAAATCGCACTCAATCTCTTTCCTCTCTCGCGCTAAAGTAACTTTAGGAAACCCTTTCCAAGACGACTGCAATAACTTCCTCTTCCTCCTCAACACTTGTCTGTGATCTATTTCAAACACGCAGTCGATCAACTCGTGCGGATTCGGTAATCTAAACGCTCTCGTATCTAACCCGGCGCCTAACAAAACGACTTGCCAATTCGTCAACGCAGGATTCTCGTACATCGCAATTAAGATCGTATCATCGAAGAACTTCGTCCTTATAGCGATTCTTCCATTATCGCCAATTGGGAGCTTTTTCAGCGCCTTTTCGTACGCTTTTCTACCAGCCAGTTTCCTCGCGAACTCGTCCGAACATATCGCGCTCCTTCCTCGTTTCTGCTCGCAAGCCCTCAAGGCCGCGATAGACAGTGCCGAATTCATTACGAGATAATCATCATCATTTTCATCTAAGTCATCCTCTAAATCATCGCAATCGTTGTTTGTTTCATCATCATCCATACTATTTACTTTATTCTCAGTTTTAAGCGAAGATTTTCTTCTTCCTCGAATTCGAATTCGGGAAACTTTTGAATCTAATTCATCGGAAATTCTATCGATTATAACGCTTATTAAAGGTATCGAATGCGGGAAAATTCGCACCAAAAGCGCCGTGAGTGTCATGGCGCGAGCGAGGATTTTCGGGATCTCGATCATCGCCGTATTATTATTAGTATTAGTAGTATTAGTAGTATTAGTAGTATTATTATTACTTGTGCCATGGATGTGAAAACGGTCCATTTTATATAAATTTAGGGTTTCATTTAGAAAATATGATTGCGCGACGAAAACAGAGAATGTAATAATAATAATAATAATAATAATAATAATAATAACGGGAATTGAGTTTTGTGATCTGATGATGATGAAGGAATTGGAAGTGTAATCGACATGTTCTTAAATATACGCGCGACGAGAAAGTTTGCATAGTACCTATAGAACAAAGAATAAAAGACCTTCGTCTTCTTCTGTCTGTTCTTCTTACCTCAAACGATAGCGCCTCAACGAGCTTCCGCTTCCTTCGTTTAAAGTGTACACGATGTTCTCGTCCGGCTCGTCGTTTTCTAACGCCAAAGCCTCTGATGGGTCCCACTCGCCGATGCCTCGAACGTTCGGATTCCCGTCTTCGCGGAAAAACGTGTCGCGCGAGTATTCGTATATGTATCGTCCATACGATTTCAAGACGATTTTTTTCCCGGACCAAGAAATATCTCCTCCAGTAGCGCCTGAATTTGTGCCGTAGAGTTTAATCGTGCGAATGAATTTTAAATCGTTCTTTTTATCTCTCGATAGCTCGTTTATTGTCCGCGATCGATATAAACCGCCTTTGTCTTGTTCTTTCTTCGTCACGATTAAAAATTGATCAGTATTTGGATCGACCATTAACGTTTCGGCGTCAAACTTATCGTCGTCGGGATATTCGAATCGAAATTTCTCCGTGAAAGGAACTTTAATAAACTGCTTAACCTCGACGGAAGAAGAAGAATTAATTATCGAAAGCGACGGTTCTGGAAAGCAATAGACGACGACTTCTTTCCTCACTGATCCGATATCACCGGCGCATAACTTATCGCCGCCGTTCGCTTTCCAAAGCGCCAAATCTTCCCAATCTCGATTCCCGGCGTTCATCACGGTTACTTCGGCGATAACTTTACTACTTTTTGAATCTTCGTCGACGAAGATCGCGAACAATCGCGCGCGATCTCCTGAATCGTTATGCGTCCAGAATACTTTCCTTTGCTTGCGCGATTTAACCAAACCCGAAGCCTCGCGTACGTTCCTATCCTCGATCGGAGAATATCTCTCGATCGCTTCGACTGATTTCGGGCAAAAGGAAAATACAAAGAGTATTACTACGCATACGGAACAAAATCCAAGAAAAGTACGAGAGTTGAATGAAAAGGAGATCATTTTTAGCGGCAGCAAACGATGGTTTGACCGCGTATTATCGCACCGCGGCTTCCTAAGAAAAAGCATCGACAGAGCTCTTCGCTTATGCTCTCTCACCGCGCGCACGATCGTCTCGATTGCTAAAACTTGATTATCATTCTTATCTTCTTTATTAAACATCGCGAGTCTATGAATCTTTTTCTCGGACTTCTCTTCAACTGCTATACCTTGTACTGCTTATAGTAGTAGTATATATATATATATATATATATAAGAAGAAGAAGAAGAAGAAGAAGAACGATCGATTCCTCTCTCTGTTCCTTCTTTCTTTGTATGCGCTTACTGCGATGTTTTCGAGCGCGCGCGCTTTGAGACGTTTCTTTTTAAAGTTTTCTGCATCGTTCGGTCAAACATGTAGTTTCTGATGGATACTTAAAAGCACATGTGCTGAAACGAAATTTTTGAGCGCGTTACACCTGCCAAGCAACAAAACTGCATTAATTACCTCTGCGCGCATGAAATGCTCGCAGACCTCTTTAAGTGTTCGTGCGTTGTTTTCATAAACGCGACGCGATGTTGAATACTTAAAAGCACGCTCGTACGGCTGACTGGAGTACAGACAAGATAATTTAGGGTTTCATTTAGGGTAACTCTCAAACCCTCCTTTATAAAAATATATAATTGATTACAAAACATTATTGCGCTTATTATTAAATTAATTATCTATGATTCATAAAATGCAGACTTCTAGAAACCAGTCTCTCAGATGTTTAACGCAACATCTCGCATCATCGTCATCATCATCTTCATCTTCTTATTCTGCTTACTCTGCTTTGTTAAGGAAAAAGTCGAGACAAAATCAAACATCCACTTCAAGTTCCAAAACGACGTCGATAAATCAAAGACGTAATAATGTTCGA
>Ga0209830_10003537_pt1 | contig 11902 bp, 9 predicted proteins | sample ArcticOcean_MG_C_12_FD_187439 | JGI IMG/M metagenome (GOLD analysis project Ga0209830, IMG submission 187439) | Marine microbial communities from western Arctic Ocean - ArcticOcean_MG_CB8_130 (SPAdes) (version 2) | ecosystem: Environmental > Aquatic > Marine > Oceanic | place: Arctic Ocean...
AATCTCTACCTCAAATGCTTTATCACATACAATGGAAATTTAGAGATGAAATAAGACCAAGATTTGGAATCATGAGATGTAGAGAATTTTATATGAAAGACGCGTATTCGTTTGATATTGACGACGAAGAAGCCAAACAATCCTATAATAAAATGTTTTACGCCTATCTAAAAACTTTTAATAGACTAGAACTTCAAGCAATACCAATGGCTGCTGACACAGGGCCCATAGGCGGAGACTTGTCACATGAATTTATTATTTTGGCAGAAACTGGTGAAAGTAATGTTTTCACAGATAAAAAAATTTTTGACATTGAATTGAAAGATTATAATTTTGAAAAAGAATCCTTGCATAAAATGAGAAATGATTTTTCCTCACTATATGCCGTGACAGATGAAAAATTTAAAAAAGACAATTTTGAAAAAAAAGTAAAAAAAGAAAATCAGATTATAACTAAAGGAATTGAAGTTGGGCATATTTTTTATTTTGGTGACAAATATTCCAGACCGTTAAATTGTTTAGTTGATCATCCAGAAGGAAAGAAAGTAGCAGTTAAAATGGGCTCATATGGAATAGGTGTATCAAGGTTAGTTGGTGCAATTATCGAGGCAAAATTTACAAATGAAGTAATGAAATGGCCTAAAGCTATTTCACCTTTCGATGTAGTTATCATCCCGAGTATAAATAAAAATAATAAAGAAAGTTTAGAAAAATCTAATAAAATATACAAAGAATTAAAAGAAGATAAAATAGATGTGCTACTAGATGATGTTGATGAAAATATTTCAGCAAAATTTAAAAAGCATAATTTATTAGGTGTGCCCTATCAAATAATAATTGGATCAAAATCAGAAGCTGACAGATTTGAATTTCAAGAGGTTGGTAAAGATGCTTTGATGTTAAGTTTAAAAGAAATAAAAGAAAAATTAAAAAAATAAATTGTTTAGCTCAGTAGAAAAATTAATAGCCTTAAGAAATTTAAGACCAAAAAAAAAAGACGGTTTCTTAAAGGTAATCTCGACATTCTCATTTATTGGGATTATGTTAGGTGTTGCTATTTTAATAATAGTAATGTCTGTAATGAATGGTTTTAGAGTAGATCTTACAAACAAAATTCTTGGTTTTAATCCACACTTAATTATTAAGCCTTTTGATAATCAAAAAATTACTAATAACTTTAAAAAACAACTTAGTGATAACATTAAAGAAATAGAATATTCGGATTCATTTAGTGGAGAGGGTGTAGTTATGAGAGCTGAAACTACAAAAGGTGTTATAATTAAAGGACTTGATCAAAGTAATCAAAAAAATTTAATTTTTTTAAAAAAAATTTTAGTAGAAGGAAACGAAGATAAAATTGAAAACAATAATGTAGTTGTTGGAAAGCAGTTAGCAATAGATTTAAATCTAAAAGTAGGAGACAGAATCAACTTACTCTCCTCATCATTTATAAATACTCCTTTTGGAGGTTTACCCAAACAAGAGAGCTATACTGTTAATGGAATATTTAGCAGTGGTTTTTATGAATTTGATCAAAATGTAATTTTTTTAAATTTAAATGAAACTCTAAATTTTTTTAACAAAACTAAAGAAGATATTAATTTAGAAATCTATCTTCAAAACCCTCTTGATGCTGATGTTATAAAAGATCAAATTCAAGAAATAGAAAGTAATTTTTTTATTTACAGTTGGATTGATCTTAACAAATCTTTTTTTGGAGCCTTAAAAGTTGAAAGAAATGTCATGTTTATAATCTTGACACTTATTATTATCGTTGCTGCTTTTAACATTATTTCAGGATTAACAATATTAATAAAAAATAAAACTAAAGAAATAGCAATACTTAAAACCCTAGGTTTAAATAACAAGTCTATTGTTAAATCATTCTTCTTAACTGGTTTTACGATTGGGCTAACCGCTACTATCACAGGAATAGTATTAGGAACTTTATTTGCAGCATATATTGAATCCATAAGAATATTTTTATCTAACATTCTGCATGTAGAAATTTTTCCAGCAGATGTGTACTTTCTAGATAAAATGCCAAGTGAAATAAATCCTTTGTCAATATTAGTGATATTTGTATTATCAATAATTACTACTACCGTTGCTTCTATAATACCCGCTTTATCAATTATAAAAATGAACACTATTCAGGCTTTAAAATATGAATAAAAGCATTTTGAAAATAAATAGAATTAAAAAATCCTATGTACACAAGAATAACAGAATTGAAATTTTTAAAAATGTTAGTTTTGAAATAAAAAAAGGAGATCTGGTTGCGTTAGTAGGCCCATCAGGATCTGGAAAGTCAACCTTACTAAATATAATAGCTCTTTTAGACAAAGTTGATTCAGGAGAGATATTTTTTGATAACACTAATTTAAAAAAATTAAATGAAAATGAAAAAAACAATATTAGAAAAAAAAAAATATCAATAATATTTCAAAACAACAATCTTCTTAATGATTTTACAGCTTTAGAAAATGTTAAAATACCTTTAATTATACGAGACGAAGACGGGAAAAAATCTAATGAAAAAGCCAAAAGTATTTTAAAAGATTTTAATTTGTCTGGTCGATATGATCATTTTCCTGATGAGTTATCTGGAGGTGAGCAACAAAGAGTTGCAATTGCTAGAGCTGTAATTTCAGAAACAGATCTTATTTTAGCTGATGAACCTACAGGGAATTTAGATTTTAAAACATCTCTCGAAATTTTTTCTTATTTTTTAAAATTAAAAAAATTAAACAAAACTATAATTTTTGCAACTCACAATAGAGAACTTGCTAACAAGGCAGATTACAAGTTGAGTATTTCAAATAGTAATATAAAAAGAATAAATGTCTAATGTTAAGTCATTTAATAATATAAAAGTTCATACCCAATATTCTGTTTGTGAGGGAGCTATAAAAATTGAAGCTATTACAGATTACTGCAAAGAAAACAAAATTAAAAATATTGGAATATGCGATAGTTATAATTTGTGCGGTGCTTTAGAATTTGCTGAAAAAATTAGTAAAGTAGGCACACAACCTATAATTGGGACTCAAATTAATTTTTTTCTAGAGAACATAATTGGTCGACTTCCTCTGTTCAGCACTTCATCCTTAGGGTACAAAAATTTAATTAAATTATCCTCTAAAAGCTATTTAGACTCAGATGAAAAAAGTGACCCACACTGTAAGATTAATGATCTAAAAAGTATAAATAAAGATTTAATTATATTAAGTGGCAATCTCCATGGTCTTTTTGGAAAACTATTTAAGCTTAACAAATTAAAACAAATAGAAGAGACTGTTAATGAGTTAAAAAATATTTTTAATGATCGATTTTACCTTGAAATACAAAGACACAATGAGATTGGTGAACAAAAATTTGAAAATTTTATAATTGAATTATCAAGAAAGAAACAGATTCCGTTAATAGCAACACAAGAAATTTTTTATTTAACGAAAGACATGCATGAAGCCCATGATGCATTAGTTTGTATAGGACAAAAAAATTTTATTAATGAAACTGATAGAGTAAAATATAGTGACCAACATTATTTTAAAAAAAATGATGAATTATTGGATTTATATAAAGATATTCCTGAAGCGTTAGAAAATAATTATAATTTTCCCTATCGATTTAATTTCAAACCAAAAAAATCTGAACCTGTTTTACCTACAATTCAAACTAAGGAAAATGTAACAGTTGAACAAGAATTATTACTACAGGCTAGAAATGGATTAAAGTATCGATTGGATAATTTTATTTTAAAAAAAAATAAAGATAAAGAATTTAAAGAAGTTTTTAAATTATATGAAGATAGATTAGTACATGAGATTAATATTATTAATTCGATGAACTACTCTGGTTATTTTCTCATTGTCTCGGACTACATACGTTGGTCTAAAAAAAACAATATACCTGTTGGACCTGGCAGAGGTTCTGGGGCAGGTTCGCTAGTTGCTTATTGTTTAGACATTACTGACATTGATCCTATTGAATTTGATTTAATATTTGAACGTTTTTTAAACCCAGATAGAATTTCTATGCCAGATTTTGACATCGATTTTTGTGAAGAAAAAAGAAATTTAGTTTTTGAATATCTAAAATCTAAATATAAAAATGGTGTCGCACACATAATCACCTTTGGAAAATTAAAATCTAGAATGGTGTTAAGAGACGTCGGTAGAGTTTTAGGCTTACCCTATGGCCACGTTGATAAAATAAGTAAAATGATACCTTTTGATCCATCTAGACCTCTGTCTCTACAAGAGTCCATTGATCGTGAGCCCAGATTCAAAAATGAAATTAAAAACAATAAGAAAGTTGAAAAACTAATCGAACTTTCATTAAAGCTAGAGGGTTTAAATAGAAATATGGCAACGCATGCTGCGGGTGTTGTTATAGCGGGCGAAAATTTGTCAGAACAAGTCCCTTTATACAAAGATCACTCTGCTGACTTAATTTTACCATCAACACAATTTGATATGCATTCTTCAGAAAATGCTGGTTTGGTTAAATTTGATATCCTTGGTCTCACGGCGCTTACCGTAATAAACAAAACTACAAAGATGTTAATAGAAAAAAAAATCAAACTTGATATCAGTAAAATTGACCTACAGGACGAAAATGTTTTTAAATTATTAGCTACTGGAGAAACGACCGGCCTTTTTCAATTAGAGAGTGCTGGTGTTAGAGATACACTACGTCAGATGAAACCAACAGAATTCAATGATATCGTAGCGCTAGTTGCTTTGTACAGACCAGGCCCTATGAGCAATATTCCTATATATAATGATTGTAAAAATGGATTAAAAACACCTGATTATATTCATAAAACTTTAGAAAAAATTTTAAAACCTACCTACGGTATTATTATTTACCAAGAACAAGTAATGCAAATAGCCCAAACACTTGCTGGTTTTACAGCTGGAGAGGCAGATATTTTAAGAAGAGCAATGGGAAAAAAAAAGAGAGCAGAGCTGGAAAAACAAAAAGAAAAATTTGTGGCCGGCGCCATTAAAATTGGAATTAAAAAAGATGTTGCAAACTATGTATTTACTAAAATAGAACCATTCGCTGACTATGGGTTTAATAAAAGTCATGCAGTTGCTTATGCTTTTATTGCATTTCAAACTGCATACTTGAAAACTTACCATAAAGAAGAATTTATCGCTGCTTCTATGTCAACTTCGCTAACTAATACTAGTAAGCTGCGGGAATATGTTGAGGAATTAAAAAGATTAAACGTAGAAGTCGTAAGACCATCAATCAACAATTGTTATGTGGAATTTAAAGCAGAAACTAATAAAATATTTTATGGATTGGGTGCAATTAAAAGCGTAGGTTTTGAGGCAATTTCTAACATCATAAATGAGAGAGAAAAAAATGGAAAATTTGTTTCATTTACTGATTTCATAAACCGTGTAAATCCAAAAGATGTAAACAAACTTCAATTAGAAGGGCTAGTAAAAGCAGGAGCTTTTGACGAGATTGATTTGAATAGAAAAAAATTATTAGAGTCGATACCAAGAATTATATTAACCATAAAAAGTAAATATGATGAAAAAATTAGCAATCAAAGCAATCTTTTTGACACTGAAAATAATAAAGAGAACGAAGATTTTGAATTTGAAACATCAGAAAAATGGACTAGTAAAGAATTACTAGCCGAAGAATTTAAATCAGTTGGGTTTTATATCTCAGGTCACCCACTTAATGAATATAAAGAATTTTTTTCTCAATTAAAAATAGAGTCTTTTAATGATTTTATAAATAGTGATAAATCGGAGTCTTTGGTGGCCGGAACAATAATGTCTATCCAAGAAAAAAAAAGTGTGAAAGGAACATCATTTTCAATTATAAAATTTAGTGACAACAATAGTGAATTTGAAATATTTCTATTTTCGGATCTTCTAACTTCAAATAGAGAAAAATTAAAAGAGTCCAATTCATTCATTCTCACTTTACAAAAAGAAAAAACAAAAATTGAAAATAGTCAAAAAAGAGTAAATATTAAAAAACTTGTAGATCTTTCTGATTTAGTTAATAAAACCTACGAAAATGTCTCAATTGAATTAAGTGATAAAAAAATGTTTAAAGAACTTAATGAGCTGTTGAATCAAGCAGGAGAGACAAAAATTCACGTAGTGTTTAGAGAAAACAGCAAGAATTACAAGTTTGAGCTTGGACAAGCTAGAAAGTTAGATTTTAATTTGTTTAGTTTAATAAAAAATAAGGAATATGTTAAAAAAATAAGTTTTTAGAAGCTTGCTTTGTTAATTTTTTAAATGTAAGAGAGCATAATTTCGCACACAGCGTTAAGGAGTAAAATCCTACCGGTCTCGAAAGAGGTTTGCTGTGGTGGATTAACCGGAAAAAATATGAATATACCAGAAGTAAATATTAAACAATTATTAGAAGCTGGAGTACATCTCGGTCACAAGACCTTACGATGGAACCCTAAAATGAAAAAATTCATTTTTGGAGAAAAAAATTCAATTCACATAATTGATCTTACTCAAACGGTTGTTTACTTCAAACAAGCGCTAACAGAGGTTTCCAAATGCATCTCTAGTGGAGGAAAAATCTTAATAGTGTCTACAAAGAAACAAGCATCAGAACAAATCACAAGTTTAGCGAAAGAAACAGATCAATTTTACGTTAATTACAGGTGGCTTGGCGGCATGCTAACTAATTGGAACACAATACAAAACTCAATTAAAAGATTAAAAATGTTAGAAGATCGTCTATCAAGAGAAGACACTGGTTTTACAAAAAAAGAAATTTTAAAACTTGGCAAAGAAAAAGAAAAACTTCAAAGATCATTAGGTGGTATTGCAGATATGAAAAAATTACCACAATTAATTTTTATTATAGACACTAATATAGAGTCGTTAGCAGTAGCAGAAGCTCAAAAGCTTAACATTCCAATAGTAGCCATACTAGACACAAATTCAGATCCAACTGATATACAATTTCCAATTCCAGGTAATGATGATGCTAGAAGATCTATAAATTTATATTGTGATCTATTAAAAAATACAATTTTAACTGCCTCAAAATTTATAGAAAAAAAAATACCTGAAAAAAAAGATGGAGAAAAAATAAAAAAAACAAAAGATGATATTAAAGAAGTTAAAGCTCCAATAGAAAAAAAACCATCCAATTAAATATTATTTTATGTCCAGTAAAGATTTACTTGAAAGCGTAAAACAACTTAGAGAAATTACAGGTGTAGGGTTTAAAGACTGCAAACTTGCTATTGATGAAACAAACGGGGATTTAGATAAAGCTATTGAATTTTTAAGAAAAAAAGGAATTGCAAAAGCTTCTAATAAAATGAGTCGTACTGCCTCAGAGGGACTCTGTCTTCTAGAAGAAAGAGAAGGAGAAGTTTCTCTTATTGAAATCAACAGCGAAACAGACTTTGTTGCAAAAAATGAAGAATTTATTTCTTTTTGTAAGGAAGTTTCGGAGATTAATTTTAAAAACAAAGCAGATCTTTCAAAGGTTAAAAAATCTATTATGAAAAACAACTTAACTGTTGAAACAAATTTGATAGATTTAATTGCAAAAATCGGAGAGAAAATTACAATAAGAAGAGCAAATTTTTTTGACAACAGAAACGGAGAAAATTCTTTTTATATTCATGGTGCTATAGAACCAAAAATTGGAAAAATAACATCAATCATTAAAATTTCAAAAAAAAATAGTATTGAAATTGGAAAAAAAATTGCAATGCACATCTCAGCAATGTCCCCAATAAGTTTAGAGGAAAAAGATCTTGATAGAAAAATTATTGATAAGGAAATGGAAATTATAAAGGCTGAACTGTTAAATTCAGGAAAACAACCGGAGATGATAGAAAAAATATCAAAAGGTAAAATTAATAAATTTATTTCTGAAAATACGCTCGTGAACCAAGTATGGATAATGGACTCTAAAAAAAAAGTTTCAGATATTTTAAAAGAAAATGATATAAAAATAATAGATTTTATAAGATACAAAGTTGGTGAAGGAGTCTAACTAATGAGTGCCGAATTCAATGAAAAAGATTATTCAGTTAAAATGGATAAAACCATTCAATCTTTTAAAAAAGACTTAGCATCTGTTAGAACTGGAAGGGCCAATGCATCTATGTTGGATATGATTAAAGTTGATGTATACGGCCAGATGATGCCCATTAATCAACTTGCTACAGTGAGTGTACCGGAAGCAAGATTAATAACAGTTCAAGTGTGGGATCAATCAAATGTAAAAATGGTAGATGCTTCTATACAAAAATCTGATTTAGGAATTAACCCTCAAATAGATGGATCAGTTTTACGATTAAGAATTCCAGACCTAACGGAAGAAAGAAGAAAAGATTTAATTAAGGTATTAAAAACTATAGGTGAAAAAAACAAAGTTGCTATTAGAAACATACGAAGAGAAGGTAACGACGAATTAAAAAAACTTATTAAAGAAAAAAAAATAACTGAAGATGAAAATAAAGTTTTAGAAAAAAGCATTCAAAAAGCAACAGACAATCACATTGAAAATATTGAAAAGATATTGCTAGAAAAAGAAAAAGAAATTCTTCAGGTATGAATAATCTTAATCACATTGCCTTTATCATGGATGGCAATGGAAGATGGGGACTTAAAAAGAAAAAAAATAGAAATTACGGGCATCTTGCAGGGGTAAAAGTAGTTCAAAAAATTGTAGAAGCTTCAATTATTTTTAAAGTTCCAATTATTTCATTTTATGTTTTTTCATCAGAAAACTGGAAAAGACCCAAGACTGAAATAAATTATCTTTTTAACTTAATTAGTCTTTATTTTAATAAAGAAATAAACAATATTATTAAAAACAATATAAAAATTATCATTTCAGGTAGACTACGGGATCTACCATCTAAAATTAAAAATGTTCTAAAAGAAGTTACAAACAGAACTAAAGAAAACAATAAATTAACGATTAATCTAGCATTAAACTACGGATCTAAAAATGAAATCATAGATTCAATAAAAAAAATTAATCACAAATCACATAAACTAATCGAAAAAAATATTGATAAAAATTTATACGCTGATTTGTCATTTCCAGATGTTCTCGTAAGAACAGGAGGGCAAAAAAGATTAAGCAATTTTATGCTTTGGCAACTTGCGTATACTGAAATTTTTTTTTTAGACAAGCTGTGGCCTGATTTTACAAAAAAAGATTTAAAAAAAATAATAAATAAATTTAAAAAAGTGAAAAGAAATTTTGGCGGTATTTAAGATGAAGAGTGAACTTTTTAATAGAATTTTAACATCATTAGTTCTTTTTCCAATTTTATTTTATTTAACTGTGTATTCTGGAATCTATTTGATTGTATTTTTATCAACTTTTTATCTTTTATGCATATATGAGATAATTAAAAACACTAAAAACAAATTATTTATTTTTTTTTCATCGATTTTATTAATTTGTTCTTTTTTTTCTTTTTATTTTTTAAGGGGCAAGACAGACTATACTTTGATAATTCTCCTGTGGATTTTATTTTCCACCTTTTTGTCTGATATAGGGGGCTATATTTTTGGTAAAATTTTTAAAGGAAAAAAACTTTCTAAGATAAGTCCTAATAAAACATATTCTGGAGCAATTGGTTCTGTGGTTTTAAGCTGCGTGTCTCTACCCTTAATTAATTTACTGCAGGGTTTAATTTTAGATAAAATATTAATAAGTTTTTTAGAATTGAATTTTCTAATCATAACTATTTTAATTTCCATAATATGTCAGATAGGAGACATATTCGTATCATTTTTAAAAAGAAAAATTAATATAAAAGATATAAGTAATATTTTACCAGGTCACGGAGGGGTCCTTGATAGAATTGATGGTTTAATATTTGTTCTAATATTTTGTTCTTTATTAAAGTTTACCGCATTTATTTAAATGAAAAAAAAAAAAATTGCTATTTTAGGTTCTACTGGTTCAATTGGACAATCAACATTGGAAATAATTAAAAAATCTAATATATTTAAAGTTGAATTATTAGCTGCTAATAAAAATTATTTAAAGATAATAAAACAAACAGAAATTTTCAAACCTAAATTACTTATTGTAAGTAATAAAAATGTTTTTTTAAAAATTAAACAAAAATTTAAGAATAAAAAAATTATTGTGTTAAATAATTTTGATTTAGTTCAAAAGTATATTGAAAAAATAGATGTATGTGTTTCAGCTATTCCAGGTATAGCTGGTTTAGAACCCACAATACTATTTACAAAAATAAGTAAGAAAATTCTTTTAGCTAACAAAGAAGCTATTATCTGTGGTTGGAGTTTGATAAAAAAAAATTCAACTAAATATAAAACAGAATTAGTGCCCATCGACTCAGAACATTTTTCTATCAATACATTGCTTAAAAATTTTTCAAAAGATCAAATAGAAAAAATTTATATTACCGCATCAGGAGGCCCATTCCTAAAACTTAATATTAAGAAGTTTAAAGATATAAAACCAAAAGATGCAATAAAACATCCGAAGTGGAACATGGGAAAAAAGATTTCTGTAGACTCAGCCACTTTGATGAATAAGGTTTTAGAAATTACAGAAGCATTAAAACTTTTTCCTTTTAATCTTAGCGACTATGAAATTATAATTCATCCAGATTCTCTTATTCATGCTATTATTAAACTTAATAGCGGAATATCTATTTATTTGCATCATGTACCAGATATGAAAATTCCTATAGCAAATGCATTATTAGAAAATTTTAATTATAAAAAATTTTTTTCAAAAAAAAATACTATTTATGACAAAATTCAAAATTTAAATTTTACAACAATCGATAAAAAAAAATTTCCTTCAGTAAGTTTAATACCCGAAATGAACAGAGGCAAATCGTCTGCTATAATAATAAATGCAGCAAATGAAATATTTGTTGATGAATTTCTTAATAATAACATAAACTTTATCGATATTATTAGTTATTTGAAACTTGTTTTAAGAGATAAAAACTATATAAAAACTTCTAACATTTCTAGTGATAGTATAAAAAAGATCTATAATATTGACAATTGGGCAAGAAAAGTCGCTTTAAAAATTATAAAAAAAAATAGAATATAAAATAATGTTAAAAATTTACCTTACAATCTTTCTTTTAATTTCTTCCGGCCTATCATCGGAAATTGTTCAAAAACTTGAGGTTGAAGGCAATACTAGAATTAGTCAAGAAACCATTAAAGTTTATGGAAATATAAATCTTGGTAATGATTATTCAGAATTTGAAATTAATAAAGTGCTGCAAGATTTATATGAAACTAATTTTTTTGAAGATATAAAGATATCTTTATCCAATAGCGTTTTAAAAATTATTGTTAAAGAATATCCAGTTATAAATTTTATTGATATTGAAGGAGAACCAAAAAAAGCTTTAAAAGAAAAAGTTCTCGAAGAACTTAGTTTGCGAAATAAAGCAAGTTTTATAGAAAACAAATTATCACAAGATATTAATTTAATTAAAAATATTTACGCTTCTATGGGTTTTAATTTTGCTAATGTAGAAGCAAAAATTGATGAATTTGATCAAAATCGAATTAACTTAATTTATATTTTGGACAAAGGAAAAAAAACTGACATTGCTAAAATAAACTTTATTGGTGACAAAAAAATTAAAGAAAAAAGATTGAGAGATATTATAGTTACCGAAGAAGAAAAATTTTGGAAATTTCTCTCTAAAAATACACACCTAAATAAAAACAACATACAATTAGATACAAGATTATTACTTAACTATTATAAATCTTTGGGATATTACGATGTGCAGGTTTTATCAAGTAATGCTGAAATTAGTAAAGATAATTCGACTGTACTTACTTATACCATTAATGCTGGCACTAGATATAAAGTAACCAAAATTAGCACTAACGTATCTGAA
>Ga0209830_10003543_pt1 | contig 11879 bp, 7 predicted proteins | sample ArcticOcean_MG_C_12_FD_187439 | JGI IMG/M metagenome (GOLD analysis project Ga0209830, IMG submission 187439) | Marine microbial communities from western Arctic Ocean - ArcticOcean_MG_CB8_130 (SPAdes) (version 2) | ecosystem: Environmental > Aquatic > Marine > Oceanic | place: Arctic Ocean...
TTATTGCAGGAGATGGTTTAACTAAATCAGGCAATACTATTCAAGCTGTTGGAAGTGCAACTATTACTGCAAATGCAGATACGCTCCAACTTAAAAATGTAACAACAACCGCCGTAGGTGACTTACTTATAGGTGTAGCTTCAGATGCAGGCTACAGCAGACTAGTTAAACCTTCAGGAAGTGCCACAGCCTCTGATTATATATTAAGCATGAATACTTCGGGCACAGCAAGCTGGGCAAACATAATAGACGGCGGTTCATACTCGTAACTCTATCCTCGCGTATATACGCAATCTAGGAGAGCCAAATGGCACAAACTATTAAATTAAAACGTTCCGCCACAGCGGGTAACGCACCGAGCACCTCAGATTTGGCACTGGGAGAAGTAGCACTAAATACTAATGATGGTAAAATGTACATCAAGACTACCGAAGGTAGCTTAGATAGCATTATTCAAGTCGGCTCTTCTACAGACTCCTACACTAAGATAAGAAAAAGTGTAACACAAACTCTTGTTGTTAAAGTTATTAGTAAAACTTCAGATCATACTTGGTATGGCTCTGGCTCAAGTTTAGGCTACAATATTAATGGAATTGAGTCTCCACACCTACACTTAGTCCCAGGTAATACTTATAAGTTTGATCAATCAGACTCTTCAAACAGTGGACACCCCTTACTTTTTTACTACGAGGGTGATAAAACTACGGCGTATACTACGGGAGTAACAACAGCGGGCACTCCCGGTAGCTCTGGTGCGCACACAACAATTGTACCTACAGACACGACTCCAATGACTCTACACTATCAGTGTTCAGCGCATGGATTTATGGGTGGACGAGCTGATTTTGGTACAAGAAATCTTATTGGATTTGATACTGCTGACTTAACAGAAGGTACAAATTTATACCATACTACTGCCAGAGCAAGAGGATCAATATCTATATCAAGCTCCGGTGACGGCTCAATAGCGTATAATAGCTCAACAGGCGTAATTACATATACAGGCCCAAGTGCGAGTGAAGTCAGAGCGCATATTTCCGCAGGCACAGGAGTAGCCTTCTCTGGGGGTGCTATATCTATCGGACAGGCTGTTGCAACTACTTCTAACGTAACTTTCAACAATATTCATGCAGATGGTAATGCCCAGATAGACGGCAATGCTCAAATAGATGGCAATGCAGTTATTACAGGCAACTTAACTGTAAATGGAACACAAACAACTTTAAATACAGCTAGTCTTGCTGTAGAAGACTTAAACATTACAGTAGGCAGTGGAGCAACAACTAGTGCTGCTACTAACGGCGCTGGCTTAACTTTCGGTGCCTGGTCATCTGGTACTATACCTGTAATTAAGTGGGATCATGCTAATCAAAGATTTGATGCCAACTATGCTCTTGATACAAATTTAATAGGTAATGCTACTACAGCTACCACTTTACAGAATGCTAGAAATATTTCAGGGATATCCTTTGATGGATCTGCTGATATTCAGTTAAATACCTCTTTAATAACAGAAAATACTAACTTATACTTTACTAATACTAGAGCAGATGCTAGAATAGCCGCAGCTGAACTATCAGATTTAAGTAATGTTGCAACCACCGGTCCAAGTACTGGAGAAGTACTAAAATGGAACGGCTCTGCATGGGCACCTGCAGCAGATAATGCCGGCAGTGGAGCAGTTAATGGGTTCCAAACAGTTGCTGTAGCAGGACAATCAAATGTAGTAGCTGATAGTACTACAGATACATTGAACTTAGCGGCTGGAACGGGCATTACTCTTACTACTAATGCTGGCTCAGATACAGTTACAATTACAGGAACTTCAGCGGGTGCCAATGCATTCGGTAACATAGCAGTTTCGGGCCAATCAACAGTTGCAGCAGACTCTACTAATGATACAGTAACATTTGTTGGTGGGTCTAATATGACTCTTACTACTAATGCTAGCGGTGATACCGTTACATTTGCTGCTTCTGCTAGTGGTGGTGCAGCTTCTGCCGCTGACGCAATTCTAATAGAGCATCAGTACACGGCTACTAATGGCCAGACTAGCTTTACTGGTAATGATGACAATAGTGTATCCTTAACTTATACAGCAAATGCTGTACAAGTATTTTTAAACGGAGTACTACTAGATAACGGTATTGACTATACTGCAAGTAATGGTACTTCAGTAGTTTTAGCAGAAGGCGCTACTACTAATGACTTTTTACAAATCATTGCTTTCAAAAAGCGAATTGCAGACGGAAACACTTCTGTCAGCGCGTTTAGTGGTAATGGAACTACAACTGCTTTTACTCTAGCTACTGATCCTGGTAATGAAAATAATACTCGAATATACATAGATGGTGTATACCAATCAAAAGCAAACTATGCTGTAAGCGGTACAACTCTTACATTTTCTACAGCTCCGCCTAATGGTACAGCTATAGAAGTAGAGATTGGGGGTCGTGCGGTTACTTTAGACACCACAGAATCTATAGAGCTGCCTGATAACGTTAAGCTTAAAGTAGGAACAGGCAATGATTTAGAGATCTTCCATGATGGAAGTCACAGCTTTATTAAAGATGTTGGTACAGGCACTCTAAAACTATCATCAAATAATCAAGTAGAAATAAGAAAAGATAACTCTGAGAACATGGCTACTTTTATAGCTGATGGCGCTGTTACTCTATATCATAATAATGTGGCAAAAATTGCTACTTCAGCTACCGGTGTTTCTATTACCGGGACTGCTGCTGCTACAACATTCTCCGGGGATCTTAATGGTACTATTAATACTGCTACTACTGCAGCGACTCAATCTGCTGGTAATAATAGCACTAAAGTTGCTACTACCGCATACGTAGAGACCGCTATTGCTGCTCTGGGTGATTCAGCTCCATCTACTTTAAATACTCTTAATGAGCTAGCTGCAGCATTAGGGGATGATGCAAACTTTGCTGCTACTACGGCGACAGCTCTAGGTCTAAGAGTAGCTAAAACTGGAGCTAACGGTGCAGCAGTTCTTCCTACAGGAACTACGGCTCAGAGACCTTCAGCGGCAGCTGGACAGCTAAGATATAACTCTGAGCTTAACAAGTTTGAGGGCTACAGTAACGCATGGGGCGAAATTGGCGGAGGTGGTTCTAGTGCTTTTGGTACAAACAGTTTCACAGCAAATGGCAGTACAACAGCTTATGCTCTATCCCAAGTTATTACATCTGAAAACAACTTATTAGTATTTATTGAAGGTGTTTTTCAGCAGCAAGATGCTTATAGTATTGCTACTTCAAGTGGCACTACTACTCTTACATTTGCCTCAGCACCCGCTAACGGAAGAAAAATACTTATCTATTCTGTTGCCGGAGCTGTATCAGGAACAAACCTAACAGTAGACTCAATGACAGGAGATGCGAGTGACGTTACTTTAACACTATCTATCGCACCTGTCAATGAAAACAACACACAAGTGTACATAGATGGTGTATACCAGAATAAGACTACATATAGTATATCTGGTACTACTTTAACGTTTAGCGAAGCTCCTCCTACTGGCTCTCTTGTAGAATGTATGACAATGAATCAAACAGATATTAACGTACCTGTTGATAATACAATTACTACAGCTAAGTTAACTGCGAATGCAGTAACCTCTGCCAAGATTGCAGATGATGCCGTGGGCACAAATCAGCTAGCAAGTGGTTTAACTTTAGGCGGAACTACAGTAGCTACAAACCTAGATATAAGCGGGGACGTAGATATTGATGGTACTACTAATCTAGATGTTGTAGATATTGATGGTGCTGTGGATATGGCAAGCACATTAGCAGTTGGTGGCGCACTGACAGTAGATACGAACACGCTTGTCGTTGATGCAACTAATAACCGCGTTGGTATAGGTACTAGTTCGCCTACTCAAGAGCTTGAGATAAAAGCAGCATCTGTGCCTACGCTTAAACTTAATCAAGCAGGTACCTATGGTGCAGAAATAGCGTTACGGGGCAATGATTTAGACATTGCAGGTAGTGCTAACGACATAGTTTTTTATACTGGCGGCAACAATGATGTTTCTACTACAGAACGCATGCGCATAGACTCCAGCGGGCGGGTTGGAATCAAAACAACTCCAGATGCTTGGAAATCAACATGGTCTGCATTAGACATTGGAGTTAGCGGTAGTTTATTCGCGCAAGACAATAACACGACAGGTTTAGCTAACAATCTATTCTTTAATGGTTCTAATTGGGTTCATAAAAATACTGGGGCGACTGCTCTTTATCAGCAAAGTGAAGGACTACATCTATTTTATAGTAATGCTTCTCAAGCAGCAGGGGCAACCTTCAGTCCTACAGAACGCATGCGCATCGATGCCTCTGGCAACATAACGCAAACAGGCTCTAATTCCGCTGACTTTTTAATTAAAGCTCCCACTGACAACGCAAGTTTAACTCTGCAAGCTGGATCAAGTGACACAGGCGCTGAAGGCGCTTTTGTGAACTTCCTGCAGAACACCACTTATAAGTGGCAGATGGGTATGGACACGGATAACGGTTTCCGTTGGTACAACTATGCAGCGTCAAGCGAGGCTATGCGCATTGACAGTTCAGGTAGGCTGCTTGTTAACACCACGGCAATTTTGTCGGGTTCATCGGCAAAACTTCAAGTACTACAAGACGTAACAGGGAACTGGTCTCAACGCATTAATAACTCCGCTGCTTCCCCTTACGGACTTGCTATTAGTTACACTTCGGCAAGTCCCAACAACACAGTTAGTCATTTTCATTATTGCGCTGATCCATCTACAGCAAGGTGGGGTGTTTACTCAAACGGAGGCGTACTTAATTATTCAGGTAATAACGTCAACCTGTCTGACCGAAATGCTAAGAAAGATATTACGATTCACACAGACAATGAGTGGAATTGCGTTAAGGCATGGGAGATTGTTGACTACCGCTATAAGGATGAGGCAGATGACTCACCTGCAAAGATTGGCGTTATCGCACAGCAGATTCAAGAGCATTGCCCAGATTTAGTTAATGTATTTCAAGAGCAAGCTGATGCGGTAGAAGAAGTTCTTGGCGAGGACGGTGAAGTAGTTACAGAGGCTAAAGCAGCCGTTGAAGAACGCATTGGTGTCAATGAAGCGCAGATGATGTGGAAGGTGACTAAAGCACTTCAAGAAGCTATGGCACGCATTGAAACCTTAGAGGCTAAAATACAAACACTGGAGAACAACTAATGGCAAAATCAATCTCAAGGAGACTAGCAGATAGTGCTAGCCCCACAGGAGCTATAGATGGCACCCTGTCTACTGCTGCTCAAACAAATATTACTAGTGTAGGTACTCTGAGTAGTTTAGTAATTGCAGACGGTGCAACAATTGGTTCTGCTAGTGATACTAACTCTATAACTATTTCTAGTGCGGGGGTTGTGACTTTGGATCAAATTCCTGTATTTAGCGCAGGTATAAATGTGTCCGGCGGCTCTATTGCCGGTACTTTGTCTACTGCTGCACAAGCCAACATTACTAGTGTTGGTACTCTGTCAGCTTTAGGTGTAACAGGAGAAATAGCAGCAGGCTCCTTAGATATATCAGGTAATATTGACATTGATGGTACTACTAATCTAGATGTTGTAGATATTGATGGTGCTGTGGATATGGCAAGCACATTAGCAGTTGGTGGTGCATTGGCAGCCAACGGCGGCGCAGTATTTAATGAGGCTTCTGCTGACGTAGACTTCCGTGTTGAGTCAGATGGCAACACCCATGCGCTATTTGTTGAAGGTTCTACAGGGAATGTGGGTATTGGAGTTACTAATCCAGGGCAAACTTTAGAAATACACAATTCTGCTACAGGAGATTATACTGATTTTGGTTTACGAGGTACTGGACATAAATATGTTATTGGAGTTGGAAACGATGCTGTAGCTACTGTGAATGATAAATGGTATCTGTATGATAATGATAATGGTGCATTTAGAATGGTGGTTGATACAGCAGGCAACGTGGGAATTGGAATTTCTAACCCTTCAGATTACTACGCCAATTGGAACGATTTAGTACTAGGTAGCACATCACATTCGGGCATGACCATAGCGTCAGGCACAAGCCATGAGGGCACAATAGCGTTTGCTGACGGCACTTCAGGCAATGCGGAGTACGAAGGCTACATCCAATATGATCACGCAGATAATACCTTTACGTTTGGTACTGATCACACAAGCCGCATGACCATAGACTCCAGCGGTTATATTCAAATGGGTGCACCTATATCAACTCATATCGGTACTAGCCAACTTTTCGTAAATAGAGGAGTAAATGCCGCTGCCGCAACATCTGGAACTACACAAACTGGCGGAGCTTTAAGATTACGTGGTGGTGACAATGCCGTTCTAGACATGGGTATGAATAGTGTCAATACTTGGATACAAGCGACAGATCGAGCTAACTTAGCCAATGGATACCCCGTATCTTTAAACCCAAACGGCGGCAACGTTGGTATTGGAGTACTTGCTCCACCCGTAAAACTAACTGTGAGTGCTCCTGCCGCTGATCGTGAAACTATAAGATTAGCTACATATTACAGTCCAGTCGATAATTTGGCTAGAGGCGGCATTACTTGGTATGATGGAGCCGCTATAACCGGCCAGATTGATACAAGATATACCGGTACTACAGTGGATATGCACCTCGGAAGTTTATATTCGGGCGCATATACTACTACTTCAAGAATGATTATAAAGGGTAGTGGCGAAGTCACCATGCCTTATCAACCTGCTTTTGATGTGTATCATCCAACGGGGTCTTATGCGTCTGGAACAACGCCCACATCGCTAGATTTGAGCAGTGTTAGATTAAATAGAGGTGGTCACTATAGCACCTCGAATCACCGTTTTATAGCTCCTGTGGATGGAGTATACCAGTTTAACTATACGACAATAACGAATGGCGCATATAATAATCTCCACATTAGAATGTTGAAAAATGCAGCTATATTGCAGGGAACCGATACACACACTAGTCCACAAGTCTCGGGGGCTTGGACCCAAGTACGCACGCAAATTGTTGTACAGTTGGCTGTAAATGATTATGTCCAGGTTCAACATGTTGGCAACGTGGGTATCTATGGTAATTCTTATCAAAGCTTTAACGGCTGCCTACTCGGATAATATCCCCCACTTAAATGTATATAAAGGAAAAATTATGAATATTACAATTGAATTAACAGAAACACAAGAAAAAGCATTGGCATATGTTGCTCTATCACCACAAGAGTGGGCAGAGAATGCAGTGCACAATCGTTGTCGGATAGCAATAGACGAAATCTATGCTATGGAAGTCGCTCGTATGACTGCAGACCCAGACATTACAAGTATCCCAGCAGATAAAGATACAGTGGTTCTTGCTGCAGATATTCAGTCAGCTGCAGAACGTAATGCAGAAGAAGAATCTAATTTGCCCGGCGGTGAGTAATGAGCGGACAAATAAATCTTCCTACATGGAGCGTCGCACTTGCAGTAGCATTTGTGACGTTAGCAGTCTCATGGGGCAACTGCAATAACAGACCTGACCACAAGACTAACAGCATTGGAGAATAACTAATGGCATTAATAAAAGTTTCAAAAGCAATGGGAAGTACTCCAAGCATTGTAGACAATGGTAATGCTACGGCCATAACTATTAATAGTAGTGAAGAGGTTACATTCGCCGCTAAAGTTACTGCGGTCGGAACTTCTGTTTTTACAAACCTAGATATAAGTGGGGACGTAGACATTGATGGTACTACTAATCTAGATGTTGTAGATATTGACGGTGCTGTAGATATGGCTAGCACTTTAGCGGTTGCTGGCAGCGTGGGTATTGGGACGAGTCTGCCAACACAGTCTGATGGCAACTCCCATTTTTTGTATGGTGGAGGAAGCAACGGTTTTGTCCTTTCTGCTACAGAAGGGCCAATCGCAGTCAGCAGCAACGTAACCATAAACTCTGGCGAGAAATACGTTCGCACTGGATTTGCTTCTAAAAATTATCAATTAGATGGCGCTCATGTTTGGCAGACAGCGGCATCAGGTTCAGCAGGCGCAGCTATCTCTTTTTCAGAACACATGCGTATTACCCCTGGAGGCTACGTTGGTATCGGAACAGCAGCTCCAGCGCAGAAGTTGCATGTGAATGGCACTGGTCACATGTTTACTCTCGAAAATACTTCTACAGGCACTAATGAATACTCTCAACAACTGTTAAAATCTGGTACAGCACTGAACTACTTTTGGGGGGCAAATCAAAACACAACATCTTGGGGTGGAGCGAGTTCGCTTAATATCCAATCAAGCTATGGAGCAATAGCGTTTTTTACAGCCGGCTCTACTCTGAGAATGCGGATTCATGAAACTAGTGGCAACATAGATATTCCGAACGGTAATCTATCTTTTGCTAGTGGACACGGCATCCAGTTTGCGGCTACCGCCGACGCAGCAGGAGCAGATAATGAACTTCTTGACGACTACGAGGAAGGCTACTGGACTCCTACAATTACAGGCTCCACTGGAGGAGCCCAGAATATGAGTGTGGCAGTAGGGTCTTATACTAAAATAGGAAATCTAATACATTTAACATGGTATTGCGGCTCGTCGAGCCTCGGAAGTGCTACCGGCTATATGCGAGTTGGTGGCATACCTTATACCGCTCTTAGCGGCGGCACATCGAATTCACGGATTACAACGGGTTCCATAATGAGTGATAATCTTACACTTAGTGCGGGTAAAACATGGGTAGTACCATATATGTCTGATTCTGCCAGTGATATAAAATTTTATCAAAGTGGAAGCGGCGTAGTCTGGCTTGAAACACCATGTGATGCAGTTTTTTCAATGATCGGCGGTATATCATACCGAACAGTCTAACAACACATTACGCCTAGTGGACTCTAGGCACAGACAGGTGGCAATAACGCCACGATAATAAAAGGAAAATAAAATGGCATTATCAGAATCAACAGTACAAGACAAGATTGAAGTAGTAGATTGCGGAGGTTGGAAATCTATTCAAGTCCGTACAGCTACAGTAATCAGCAGAGATGACGTAGAGATCAGTAGATCCTTCCATCGTCATGTAGTAAGCCCCTCAGATGATTGGTCAGCAGAAAGCACGGAAGTACAAGCAATGTGCAATACTTTTCATACTGACGCAGCAAAGAGTGCCCAGGCAGCAGCATTGGCAGCAAATGCACTTCCAGGAAGCGAATAGGAGTAACTAATGGCATTAACAGAAATACCCGTAGAACTATCAAGCACACCCAGCATCGTCGACGGAGGTAATGCTACGTCCATAACTATTAATAGTAGTGAAGAGGTTACATTCGCCGCTAAAGTTACTGCGGTCGGAACTTCTGTTTTTACAAACCTAGATATCAGCGGGGATGTAGATATTGATGGTACTACTAATCTAGATGTTGTAGATATTGATGGTGCTGTGGATATGGCAAGCACTCTGGCGGTTGCTGGTGTAGCTACGCTTACTGGCAACGTGGGTATAGGTGCTGCTCGTACAGATGGCACTCTCCATGTTCACACTGGAACCGCAGGTACTGTTGCAGCATCAACTCAAGCAGATGACATAGTAATAGAAAACAGTGCAGAAGGCGGCATGACTATTATTACGCCTGACGATCAGTCAGCTAGGATAAGGTTCACAAGCCCCTCAACCAATAATGAGGTGGGCGGCGCTTTTCTTTTCTATCGCCAAAACATCAATAAAATGCAAATTGGTACGGCAGTTTCTGGTGGAGTGCTGTCACTAGCGTCTGGTGCGGGTTCTGAAGCCATAAGCATCGATGCCAGCCAGCGGGTGGGTATTGGTGCTTCGAGTATTTCTTCGTGGACTAAATTACAAATTGCTGGAACGGCAGGCGCTCAAACTGGAGCTACACAAGCTCTATATGTAACATCACCTAGTACAACAGCAAATGAGGGTGTTGGTATTCGTATGAGTGCCGCAAGCGGTTCACATGAAGCTGTTGGTATTATTGGAATGGTCAATAATGCCTCTGGTAATGCTGGGTCAATGACATTCCATACGTATAATGGAGGGGCTAATATACCGGAGAGAATGCGCATAGACTCCAGCGGAAACGTGGCTATAGGACAAAACACTTCATCTGCTTCTTTACTTGTGCAAGGCGCTGACCAAACTGATGGCACCATGCGACTGCAAGCACATTCAAATAAAGGTGCTAGAGCTTCTCATATTCACCATGGTACCAACGGTGATTGGTATATTAGGTCAGCGGACACTGACGGCAAAGTGATAATAAATGATGGAGGTGGGAACGTTGGTATTGGTGATACTACTGCTACAACAACTATAGACCTCACTGGTGCTATGTTGATGCGGTCAAATATAACTAATATCGGTTTAGGTACTTATACTGTTGGTAACGGTATGAATACTGCTACAGGTGGTGAATTAGAATTCATACATATGTGGACTGGTACAATGGCAACGGGTGATACAATTGCATTTACTTACAACGCGATAAATTGGAAGTCTTGGTGGTTTGAAATTATTATATCATCTACCGGGTCCAATGGAGAAATATTTCGGGCGGGGGGTTATAATAACAACTCAGATGGGCATGCCGTAACACAAGGCAGTGGCGCATCACTAGCAGTATCAAGAAATGGTCAGGCTAATACTTTTACTTTAACATTAACCACTAGTCATGTTCACCCCTTAATCAAAATAAGATATGGGTGTGGCGGTGGTGAAGGTCCTCCACAAATATCCAGAGCCGCACTAGTAATAACTTCATAGGAAATAACATGACAACTACATTAACAATAATCGATCTTAAACTTAATATGACAGAGGAAGACCTCACTGCCGCGGGCTCATTGGGTCAAGTAATACTAAAAACTAGTATTACAGACGGAGATGAGGTTGTACTTTCAGAAAATGTTGAGTTTTTTGATACTGTTGAAGAAGCAACTGCGGTAAAAGTATCCCGTGAATCGGAATAAATAAAAAAAGGGGCTCAATGCTTGTTAAAGAAATACAATCACTTCGCACTAGAGTGCAAGAACTAGAGAACAACTAATGGCATTAACACAAATTTCAACAGGCATGCTAGCGTCCGGAGACGGAACAGTAGACCTAAATATAGACAATGGCACTTTTGTAGTTGATGTATCAACCAGCAGAGTAGGCATTGGTAATAGCAGCCCTTCAGTTAAACTAGATGTAACTGGAGCGATGGCTCTTAGCGGTAATGCAGATTTTAATGGCAACCTCGATGTTTCAGGCACACTAGCGGTTGGTGGAGTCCTAACAGCCAACGCAGGTGTAGTAGTAGATAACTTTACGCTAGATGGGACTACTCTGGCTTTAAGTTCTGGCGACCTAACACTAGATGTCGCAGGTAGTATGATTTTCGATGCAGACGGTGCTGATTACTTCTTCAAAAATGGCGGGGTAGAGGTTCTTAGAATCTCTGGAGACGCTACTCCCGCGAATGTTACTATGCGAGTAATGCCTAGCGATGGCGATTTTATAATTAAAGGCAACGATGGCGGCTCAACCATCACAGCTCTCACCCTTGATATGTCAGACGCAGGTAACGCTACCTTCAACAACCATGTCAATGTTGGGGATGGGAAAGCATTTATTACTGGTGCTAGTTCTGATTTTCAGATGTACCATTTAAGTGGTGCAAATGTTTTACATACGATTGTTTCTGACGCAGACATGACTTTCAAAGGCAACGATGGCGGCTCAACCATCACAGCCCTCACCCTTGATATGTCAGCGGCAGGAGCGGCTACGTTTAATTCTACGGTGACATCGGCTGTAGGACAAGGTTCAACAGCTTTCTACGCAAGTGTCGCAGGATCATACC
>Ga0209830_10003545_pt1 | contig 11871 bp, 12 predicted proteins | sample ArcticOcean_MG_C_12_FD_187439 | JGI IMG/M metagenome (GOLD analysis project Ga0209830, IMG submission 187439) | Marine microbial communities from western Arctic Ocean - ArcticOcean_MG_CB8_130 (SPAdes) (version 2) | ecosystem: Environmental > Aquatic > Marine > Oceanic | place: Arctic Ocean...
AGATCGCTAAAGAAAACGGCTATACCATGTCGTTATATAAGACAAAATCTAAATTGCACGGACTAAGTCAAACCCGCGATAGAGCATTCTATTTCTTTTGGCAAGGTAATCGTATTCCTCATATGCAATTCTTCCATCGTCCGTACGAGAAAATCGAAGATACGATTGTTAATGCGTTTGTGTCAGATGAAGACCCGATGAATAAGTTGACAAACGAAAACATTCCTTCAGAAAATCCTTTCTATAGGTATGTCTTAGAAGAAATAGAAGGCGGCATCACACATAAAGAATTTCAAGAAAAAATTGAAAAAACAATTAATCCACTTGACTATTTAGAAAATAAAGGTATCACATATAATGAAGTTTCTGTATGGATGACTAAGAACGGATACGATAAACAAGCTGCTCGCTGTTTAGAAATTCATAAAAAGCTTGAATCTGGTGGTAACATCATGAGAAAAACTACAGAAATTCCAAAGGATTTTATTGGTGCATTTGTAGGGCACATGCCGAATTGTCTTACTCATCCATACGAAGATAGATATCTCACTATTCGAGAATGTTTAGCCATTATGAAAATGCCTAGAGACTTTCAACTTCAAGGCGGCAAAAAAAATCTTAATATGATTTGTCAGAACGTGCCTGTCACAACAGCAGAAGATATGGCCCACAGCATTCATAATTGGTTAGATGGTAAATTAGACACTAGAGAAGCCGACTTTGCGGTTTTTGACAATAAGACTACCACGTTTGACTACGAAGAAGCCCCTCAAACTATAGAATCGTTTATTTAAGGTGTACAAATGGACCAATCTTATAGTATAATATCTACTTAACAAACTAAAAAATATATGTCATTATTAGAAAAACTAAAAAAATCTTCACGTACAACTGGCACAGACGTGCTATCAGACTCTAAATTGTTTAGCGAAAAAGAGCTCACTGCTACACCGGTGCCTATGGTAAATGTTGCACTTTCAGGATCCATCGATGGAGGATTAGCATCAGGTCTTACTGTCCTAGCTGGTCCATCTAAACACTTTAAAACTTCCTTTGCGCTGCTTATGGCAGCAGCTTATTTAAAGAAACATAAGGACGCTGTGTTACTATTCTATGATTCAGAATTTGGTTCACCACAGTCTTATTTTGAAGCATTCGATGTAGATACGTCGCGTGTACTTCATACGCCTGTTACCAATATCGAAGAACTTAAGTTTGATCTTGTTCACCAATTAAACGAAATCGATCGTAAAGATAAGGTAATTGTCGTAATCGACTCAGTAGGTAATATTGCTTCAAAGAAGGAAGTAGATGATGCCGAGAATATGAAGTCTGTTGCAGATATGACTCGAGCAAAAGCTCTAAAGGGTCTATTCCGCATGATTACACCTTCTCTTACAATCAAAGATATTCCTCTGTTAGCAATTAATCACACTTATATGGAACAAAGTTTGTTCCCTAAAGCAATTGTGAGTGGCGGAACTGGTGTAATGTATTCAGCCGACAACGTATGGATTATTGGCCGCCGTCAAGAAAAAACTGGCACTGACGTGTCAGGCTATTCATTCGTTATTAACGTTGAAAAGTCTCGCTTTGTTAAAGAAAAATCAAAGATTCCAATCAGTGTTACATGGGAAGGTGGTATTGAAAAATGGTCAGGCCTCACAGAAGTAGCTATAGAATCAGGACATGTAGTCAAACCTAAGAATGGGTGGTACATGGCTAGAAACCCTGCTACAGGTGAAGAACTCTCTGGTAATGTTCGTATGAAAGATACACTTAAGAAAGAATTCTGGGCTGTTATTTTTGAAAAAACTGACCTTGCGCAGTACATCGAAAAGCGCTATAAGATAGCCTATAAGTCAATTCTTTCTTCTGAAGAAGGGACTTAGAATGAGTATTATTATTGACGACGACGTCACTTTAGTTGAAAGTTCTGGCACAGATCTATACGGTGTCAAGGTCCTCAAAGGTGATTATAAAGGTGTCATTTACTGTTATGGTAAAGTGAACGTAAAAGAAAACACCGAAAAAGATGAATGTCAACTAACATTTGATTACCAAATTCGAGAATCTCCTGAAGGATTCAAAGATAATGGTAAATTCAGAAATTACATAGGAGATGTATTAGTAAAAATTATACAAGAACAATGACAAATCTGCAAAAGATAATACTTAAAACACTAGTTAACGACGAAGAATATTGCCGTAAAGCTTTACCTCATGTGAAGGCAGAATATTTTGAAGACGAGCATAAGCCAGTATATGAGCTTATACTCGCCTTTTTACAAAAATATAACAAACTTCCAAACTCTTCAGCGCTAGATGTTGAGTTCCAAAAGTCTGATTATATAAATAAAAGCAATCGTAATGATATTCATAATCTCATACTTGACTTGAAAAATGATGAAGAAGTGGAACGAGAATGGCTACTGAACTCAACCGAGGAATGGTGTAAGCAAAGAGCAGTATATCTTGCAATCATAAAATCAATTGGCATCATAGATGGTAAGGAAGAGGAACTTACCGATGGTGCTATCCCTGGTATTTTATCTAAGGCACTAAGCGTGTCTTTTGATACTAATGTTGGCCACGATTATTTTGAAAACTCAGACAAACGATATGATTTTTATCATCTACAGGAAGACAAGATCCCTTTTGATCTTTCTATGCTTAACACAATTACCAAAGGCGGTGTTTCAAACAAGACACTCAATATCATCCTTGCGGGTACAGGTGTGGGAAAAAGCTTGGCAATGTGTCATTTTGCTTCTGCCAATCTCTCCGCAGGACACAACGTGCTTTATATCACCATGGAAATGGCAGAAGAAAGGATTGCTGAACGAATCGATGCAAACCTATTTGACGTGCCGATTGATCAACTTGAGAGCTTACCTAAGCAACTTTTTGATAAGAAAGTCGATAAACTCAAAGAAAAAACTAGAGGCAAACTTATCGTTAAAGAATACCCAACTGCATCAGCCCACTCAGGTCATTTTAGAGCGCTATTAGATGAGCTTAAACTCAAGAAAAACTTTAAGCCAGATGTAATCTATATTGATTATTTAAATATCTGTGGTAGTTCTCGTATGAAAGGTCTAGGAGGATCAGTGAATACTTACTCCCTCATTAAAGCTATTGCTGAAGAATTGCGTGGTCTTGCAGTTGAACACAACGTACCTATTTGGTCAGCGACTCAAGTTACACGTACTGGATTCGGTAATACTGATGTAGAACTTACTGATACTTCAGAATCATTTGGTTTACCAGCAACTGCTGACTTAATGCTTGCGCTTATTTCAACAGAACAACTTGAAGGTATGAATCAATTAATGGTAAAGCAACTTAAGAATCGTTACAATGATCCTACACAAGATAAACGGTTTGTTGTTGGCATTGATCGTGCTAAAATGCGCTTATACGATGTAGAAGATTCTGCTCAAACTTTATCGAGTGATGAAATAACTACCCCAGCTGCACCAGCAAATAACGATTTTAGCGCCTTTAAGATCTAATGTTTATTACGGTCACAGGCTCAGGATCAAAGAAAAGAGAGTTGGCTGCAGACATCGCTCATTGGGTAGGTATGCGTCTTATGCCACGTTTAGAAAATAGACTTTTTGTCAATATAAGTTTAATTAATAAGCTTGATGAAAAGGATGGCTTATCAGGTGATTGTATATGGGAAGACGAATCGTGTAATCGACCTCGTGAATTTACAGTGCGTGTTAACTCTTCGCAATCTTTACAGGATATGCTTTCAACCGTGGCACACGAAATGGTGCATGTAAAGCAGTATGCTCGAGGTGAATTGAAAGACTTTTCGGGCAATGTTCATTTGTGTAAGTGGAAAGGTAAACCTTTTGCGTGGGAAAAAATAAACTACTATGATCACCCTTGGGAGATTGAAGCACATGGTCGCGAGCGTGGTTTATTTATACGCTGGTTTGAGCAAAGTCAATGGAAAAAGTGCAAATGGGCGAATTATTAAAGAGTCATTTGTTATAAATAGATTTATAAATCACTCAATTTATTAACACTATGGGAACTATGCAATTTAAAGATTATATAACAGAAGAGCTCGCGACCGGTTCTTTGGAAAAAGCCGGCAATATCATCCTAAGGTACTTACGTAAAAAAACTGGAATCAAGTCCATGTTTGCGAACCTAGGGTTAGAAAAATTTAAAAACTCAACCGGCGCAGGTTACGGTTTACGTTACTACGCACCAGGTAAAAAGATTGAATCCATTCGCTTTAATTGGCAAAGCGTAGGTGGAGCGAGTTCACAGAACTTGTCCTCAATTGATTTGTGGAATGGTTCAACACAAGGTCCAACTTATCATATTTCATTCGATAGAGACGTATCGTTGGTCCAAGTACTTCCTCAAATTGCTGATATGGTAAAAAGCGGTAAAGTGAAAAGTGGCCCCTTTACATCTTATCCAACAGACATATCACTTAAAGAAGATCTCAATGTTGAAGATCTTGAATATATTACAGAAGCAGTTGATCCTATAGATGCTTACGACAACGTTGTTCAACTCATCGCAAGTCCTGGTTTCAAAAAAATAAAGGTCTTTAAAGTTTGGAAATCAGTAGGCCTTAAGATCTTCGACGAGTTAGAAATACAAAACCCCGCACTTATCCAAAAAGTTGGAAGACAATACGTGTGGAAAGGCAACAAGAAAGATGTTACTAAACTTCTTTCGCAAAAGTCAAATATACTTGGCGCAATTGGTGCAGTAAGTGGAAGAGTAAGTGGAGGTTCTGCAAAAGAAACCTATTCTCATAACTCACAACTCGACGAACTAGAAGCAGATAAAGAAAGACTTACATTTGAAAAGCAACTTGAAGATTTAGAAAATCTAATTAAGATGACTGCATCTGGTGCATCTAACGCACTCTTTATTGCAGGCCGAGGTGGTGTTGGTAAGACTCATACAGTCGAAAAAGTATTAAGCGGCATTGGTTTAAGCGATGGCAACGGTTACTTTAAAAACACTGGTACAGCATCTGCTGCTGGTATCTATTCACTTTTATTTAAGTATCAAAACGATATTGTCTTGTTTGACGATTCTGATGATGCATTAAAAGATCAGGAGGCACGCAACATGTTTAAAGCCGCAACTGATACTAAGAAGGTAAGGAAACTTGTATGGAATAAAATGGGCAAAAACGTTGTTGAGCCTGACGAATACGAAGATCCGCAAGAACTTATTGATGATGGGAAGATTCCGCGCTACTTTGAATTTACAGGTAAGATTATATTCATCTCCAATTTGAAGATGGATAAGCTTGATCCTGATGGCGCAATACGTACTCGAGCATTTATGATTGAGATCGATCCGACAGATGCTGAAATCTATGACTTCATGGAAGCTATCGTTGATAAAATTAAATTAGACGGTGACTTAAAACTAGATTCAGCTACTCGTAAAAAGACAGTTGACTTACTTCGAAAGGGTAAGTCTAAACAGACTGCTAACTTACGTAAACTTTCCCGTGCTTTAAACATGCAGGCAGGTTCTCTTAAATCAGGAGTAAATATCTCGGATAGCGACTTAACACGAATGATCGAAACATATGCTTAAATTAGAATCTTTTCACGAGTTTCTCAATGAAGGAACTAAACTCGCGCCAGGCGAATTAAAAAAGTCAGCAACGGGTGGCCCCTACATTGGAAAGGCTCGTACAGAAATCTTAGCAAATAAGATACGTAAACAAGAACCTCTTACTCTTGCTAAAGGTGGAGAATTTCTCGTTGTCGATGTACAAGCAGGATTAGCATCAGTTGAACAATTCGAGAAAGACGCTAAAGCATTCAAGCTAATTGGTAAAAACGGAACTACGGTATCCTCATCAGATTTACTTAAAACAAAAGAATTTGGTGGAGGCGCAGGAGCTGGTGGAGGTACTAAGCAAACTGCAATTGGTGAATCAGCGCAATGCGTATGGATGGCAGCAATGCTTGAAATTGGCTCTGCGATGCCGATTGAAAGTTTTACTGATGAAGTACTAACAAAGGCTGCGAAAAAGGCAAGTGTTGGAAAAACAACGTTAAAGGAAATGTTAGCAATTGATGATAGTTGGAAAATGTCATCATATCTTACTGCGCAATACGCTATTCAAAAAGGTATTATTGAAAAAGGTATGACTTTCCATCGCGATGATGGACTCATGAAAGCAATCTATACTGCCAAAAACAAAGCGTTTAAAAATAACGACATGAAGCCTCTTAAAGATGATAAGTGGAATCCAGGTGATATTTGGGTTGCAGACGCTGACTTCAATATGAAAGAACTTAATATAGCGACTGTTGAAGGTTTAAATGATGATATTCTAGATCTATACCTTCAAAAAAGATTAGTTGGTATTTCTCTGAAAAAGGTAGATAAAGGTGTAACATCAACTGAAAAAAATGTAGAACGACCTCCTGAAACTGAAGACTATAAATATATTTCAAGTGAAATCAAGTCTCGCGTAAGAGGTGAATGGTACACAAATAAGGGTGCTTCTATCATGTTCCAAGGAGGTCAACTTGATCTACGAGCTAATTCTGCCTTTGGTTCTCATAAAGTTGAAATTCAGGGTAAAGGTGCCCGTGGTGGAGGTGTAGGTTGGGGTCCAATTACAGATGCATCAAAGAGGATTTATGGTAAAGAACTTCCTAAAAATTCTGCTATGAAAAAGGAAGCACAACAAATAGCTAAAGGCGATAAAAAAGCAATTAAGAATTTCACTAAATTACTTCAAATAGCAGATAAAAAAATATCAGAAGATGAAGTAATAAAGGAAGTTGGTAATCTTGGCTCTGAAAAGCAAGCTGCCGTATGGATTCATGGAAAACTTGGTGGTTTATATTTCATTCAACAAATCGCAAAGGGTGGTCAAAAGGCTAATAAATTTATTACGCAAATCATAAATTACGCTGGTAGTTCAACATCAGATTCTAGCGCATACGTAAAATTAAGTGAGAAATAATGGACATAATAGAAAAAGCAATTTTATTCCATAAGGAAAACGATATACCATTAGGACAAAATATATTTCGTCCTCATAGTGAAAATTATTATAAACTTTTCAGAGAAGCAAAAACATTAAAGGAGTCAGTATTCTTAAATGAGTTTGACGAGTATCTTTTGTCTACAGACATTGGTGAACTTGCGATGCACGAAGGTATAGAAGTTCCATTAGATCACCCATTAATTGAAGCAGAATACAAAGGTAAAGATGTTGAATTGAACGACCCTAAGCGTGGAGGTAAAAAGAAATTTTATGTCTACGTTAAAAATGATAAAGGTAACGTAATCAAAGTTCAATTCGGAGATACATCAGGTTTATCTGCAAAGATAAATAACCCTGCAGCAAGAAAATCATTTGCGGCACGTCATAATTGTGCTGCTAAAAAAGATAAAACAAAACCAGGCTATTGGTCATGCAATCTTCCACGATACGCATCACAACTTGGTTTAAAAGGTGGAGGTTCGTTTTTTTGGTAATATGAGTAAACCCTATACAGATATAACAAATGGTCGATTTAAAACTCGTACTTTTGAATCAAACACAGATTCTCACGAACTAGTGTGGCATCGCGATAAATCAGATCGTGTTATAACAGTCCTTGAAGGAAAAGGCTGGATGATGCAAATGGACAACAATATTCCAATTGAATTAGAAGAAGGCGATGTTCTAACTATTTCTAAAATGGAATACCACAGAATTTACAAAGCAGGATCGACTAATTTAGTAGTAGAAATTGAAGAGCCATCATCGATAAAATCATTTAAAAACTTTAATGAAAACATTTAAAACATATTTAGTCGAGGCTTCTAAAGCTGGTAAGAATACTCACATGACACACATCGAAGATAGAGTTATCTACGGTGGTGTGAAAGGAGCCCGAGAAGCGATATTTGCACTCCGATCATTAAGAGATATGCTTGCTGGTAATAACAACTCATCTACTGATGTAACAGTAAAATGGGATGGTGCACCTGCAGTATTTGCAGGCATAGATCCTGCAGATGGCCAATTCTTTGTTGCTAAAAAGGGTATCTTCAATAAAGATCCTAAGGTCTATAAGTCAGAAGCTGAAGTAAGAGCTGACACTTCTGGAGATCTTGCAGAAAAGTTAGTAGTTGCATTTAACGAACTTAAAGATCTTGGTATTAAAGATGTTATTCAAGGTGATGTAATGTTTACTAAAGGTGATTTAAGTAGCGAATCTATTGATGGCGAAAAAATGATAACATTTCAACCTAACACAATTGTGTATGCGGTGCCTGCAAAATCTAATTTAGCAAAACAAATCACACAAGCAAATCTTGGTGTGGTGTGGCATACTACTTATAAAGGAGCAGATTTTGCTTCAATGAAAGCATCATTCGGTGTCGACCTTAAAGGATTAAAGAAGAAATCGAGCGTATGGTATCAAGACGCAGAATATAAAGATTTATCAGGCACTGCTACTTTAACATCTGTCGATACTGATGAAGTCACAGAACAGCTTTCAAACGCTGGTAAGATATTTCAAAAAATTAAATCAACAACTCTATCAGAACTAGAGAAAAACGCTGCTTTAGCAATTAAAATTGAAACCTTTAATAATACACTTGTGCGTAAAGGAGAGCGTATTATGAATACTGCAAAACACGTAAAGGATATGATAAAGTGGTTTGATGAAAAGTATAAAAAGGAATACGACAAGAGGTCAAGTGTTAAAGGAAAAGAAGCAGTTTTGCAAAGACAGCAAGATGAAATGCGTTTCTTTTCAAATGATAATAAAAAAAATCTCGACCTAATGTTTCAACTCATGAACGCAATAGTTGATGCTAAATTAATCATTATAAATAAACTAGATAAGGTAAAATCAATTGACACATTTATTAGAACTAAGAACGGATTTAAGGTCACTGGTTCAGAAGGTTTTGTTGCTATCGATAATAAAGGTGGCGCAGTAAAATTGGTTGATCGCCTAGAATTTTCAACAAATAACTTTTCAAAGGATGTAATAAAAGGATGGGAACGATAAACAAAGCAATAGAAGTATTAAGAGAAGCCAGAACTAAAACAGAAGTTTCTGGTTATATCGTGATGGACGACCCACAGACTATTGCAAGTCCTGAAAATCCTGCAATAGTTGTAGTCGGTTTAGCTAAATACGATTACGAGAGTTTAAAGAAAGAAGTAACACGCCAAGTAAAAGACTTGGAAAAATTTTCAAAGCGAGGCAATTATTCAGCGCTCTATAGTGCGATTGGAAAGATTACAGATAGCGATCTTGAATCACCTCTTCAATCAAAGATAAGAACACTTATCCAGGTTGAAGAAAAAATGTCGAGTAGTATGTATAAGCGCAAAATTACTTTAGCAAAAAAGAAATGAAATCATTTAAAGAATACAACGAAGAAAATAAAAGAGAAGTAATCTTTACGTTTGGTAGGTTTAATCCTCCTACAATAGGACACGGAAAATTGCTTGCTAAAGTTGCATCACTTGCAAGAGGAAACGATTATCGTATTTACGCATCACAATCTAATGACGCTAAAAAGAATCCTTTAGAGTACAAAGAAAAAATTAAAGTGATGCGTAAAATGTTTCCAAAGCACGGCCGCAGTATTATTGAAGATAAAAAGGCCAAAACCGCTTTACACATAGCTTCAATATTGCATGAACAGGGTTTTACTAGGATCACTATGGTTGTAGGATCAGATCGAGTAAAAGAATTTCAAAAACTTTTGAATCAGTACAACGGCGCTCAAGGCCGTCACGGTTACTACAATTTTAAAGACGGAATTGAAATCGCATCAGCAGGTGAGCGGGATCCAGATGCTGAAGGTGTATCAGGAATGAGCGCGTCTAAAATGCGTAAAGCAGTTATAGATGGTGATTTCAAATCATTCACAGTGGGGTTACCAAAAGCCTATGGTGAAGATATGACGCTTTTTAATCTACTTCGTAAAAGAATGGGATTGAAAGAAATGACTAATTTCAGAAAGCACGTTCAACTTCCAACGATATCAGAAAAACGTGAAAAGTATATTTCAGGTGAAATTTTTAACGTTGGAGATGTAGTGTATTTTGAAAATTCTGAACTTACTATTAAAGAGCGTAAGTCTAATTATGTTATAGCTGAAAATGATAAAAAATATTTCATTGATAAGCTTGAGGAAAAGTTAAATCCAACGTACGCCAAAGATCTTTCAAAATCAACAAAGGATAAAAGGTCAGCCCAATTTAATAAACAGGCTAAAATGTCTGATGATAATCCAAAAGCGTATAAGCCAGCGCCAGGTGATGCAAGAGCAAAGACCAAAGTGTCTAAACACACACTTGCTTATCGTAAAAAATTTGGTGAATTTGTAGAGAAAGAAGCTAATGATTATCCATCTGATGAATTGACTAAAGCGTATAAAAAAGATACACCTGGTTATGACGAAGATTGTTGGGATGGTTATAAGCAAGTAGGCATGAAGAAAAAGGGAAACAAGAAAGTTCCTAACTGTGTGCCTGAAGGTATCGAAGAAGGTGAAGGTAAAAGCGAACCTTGGGAAGATGGTTTTAAACGCAGAGTGGTTAAAACAACTAAGCCTGAGCATTTGGAAAAAGGATTTAAATGGCGTATCAAAGGTAAAGATCGCAACGAAATATCAATCAAATTGTATAAGACAAAACCAGATTTTGAAGAATACAAAAAACAAATGAAAAGAGTCGCAGGCCATGAATTTGGAGGATGACTTTATTATAAATAGAATTATAATTTAATGGGAACTATGGATATTAGAAAACAACGATTAGTCAAACAGTGTAAAATCATCTTAGGAGAAGATTTTTGGACTGATTTTGTATATGAAAATGTAGACTTTAATAGTTCAATAGAGGTAAAGGAAGCCTACGAAAAATTTGTAGATAGTTATAAAGATGAGTATGAAACTATTGTAGAATCATCAATCGATGGTAGAACAAAGGAATTCAGAGAAAAACTAAAGGCTCTATTGTACGCAAAAGAGCTAAGCGAAAAACAAATCAAAGGCGTTAAAAATAAAGCCGACGAATCAGGCATCTCTTACGGTATTCTAAAAAAGGTATTTGATCGTGGCATGGCTGCTTGGAAAACAGGTCACAGACCAGGAGCAACACCTCACCAATGGGCCTATGCCCGCATTAACTCGTTTATAACTGGAGGAAAAACACGTACCACTGGAGACAAAGACCTCTGGGCCAAGCATAAAGGTAAAAAAGAAGATTTGGAAGAATCACTTTATGGTAAGTTGGACCAATAACATCCGATAAAATTTCACTTAACTGGAGCAATAACGCACAATGAAAGAATCTCAAAACACTACAAAAAATATTTCAGAAATAAATCAAAGAAATTTATCACTGCTTAACGTAAGCCAGCTTACTGCATTCCTTAACATCTTTAAAGGTGTATCTAATTCAAAGGCTAAGCAAGTCGTAAAAGATCTTTCTCGCGAGCTGAGTACACGGAAAACGGAAGAAGTTGAAGAAGCGTCGATTAAAGACATCGTTAAGTCAGTAAAAGCTGCAACTAAAAAGATTGGTGGAATCATTGATAAAGTGATGGATGATGCTGAATTTCAAAAAGCTTACGCTAAATATATCGATAATCCTAATGATAAGAATAGGTTAAAAAAGATTCAAGACTATACAAATGGTATGATGGGTGATATGTCTGAATCAACCACTTTAAGAGAAGAGCGTTTAAAGAAGGTGTGTTCTGTAGTACTTGGTGAAGATTTTGATCAAGACTTTATTTATGAAGATGCAGACTTTAGTAAACCTTCTATTATTAAAGAAGCGTACAAAAAATTTATAGACGAAAATCGCGCGATTGTTAACAATCCAAA
>Ga0209830_10003548_pt1 | contig 11868 bp, 10 predicted proteins | sample ArcticOcean_MG_C_12_FD_187439 | JGI IMG/M metagenome (GOLD analysis project Ga0209830, IMG submission 187439) | Marine microbial communities from western Arctic Ocean - ArcticOcean_MG_CB8_130 (SPAdes) (version 2) | ecosystem: Environmental > Aquatic > Marine > Oceanic | place: Arctic Ocean...
TGTATAAGTATGAGCTTCTTTCTACGACCGTTCCAGAAATCCAACGAACGAATCTCGGAAACGTCGTTTTACTTTTGAAATCACTCAAAATTGAAAACCTTTTAGATTTCGATTTCATGGATCCTCCACCGAAAGAAAACATTTTGAATTCTATGTACCAGTTATGGATTCTCGGTGCGCTCGATAACGTCGGCGGCTTAACAAAACTCGGTGCAAAAATGGTTGAATTTCCAGTCGATCCACCGTTAGCCGCGACTTTATTAAAAGCCGAATCGCTTGGATGCTCGAACGAAATCTTAACCGTGGTCTCAATGTTGTCCGTACCTTCGGTTTTTTTCAGACCGAAAGATCGCGAAGAAGAATCTGATGCTATGCGCGAAAAGTTTTTCGTTCCAGAAAGCGATCATTTAACTCTTTTGAACGTGTATCAACAATGGAAAACAAACGGGTATCGCAACGATTGGTGTAACAAACATTTCATTCAAGGCAAAGGTTTGAAGAAAGCTCGCGAAGTTCGCGCACAACTTGCAGATATAATGAAGTCACAAAAAGTGCAGTTGACCACGTGCGGATCTGATTGGGACGTTTGTAGACGCGCTATTTGTGCGTCGTACTTTTACCAAGCCGGGCGCCTCAGAGGTATCGGTGAATACGTCAACTGTCGCACTGGCATGCCTTGTCATTTGCACCCTTCATCGGCTTTGTACGGATTAGGATATACTCCCGATTACGTATGTTATCACGAGATCGTACTTACGAGCAAAGAGTACATGCAATGTGTTACTGCCGTAGAACCTGAATGGCTAGGGGAGTTTGGTCCGATTTTTTTCACGTTGAAAAGATCGCACTCCTCTTTAGCGCAATCAAAAGCGAAGCAAAAAGAAGACAAATTGAAAATGAAGGATGAAATGAAGGCGAAAAAAGATGCAGAGAACGAGGAAAAGAAAAAGTTGCACGAAAAAATGGAGGCAAAAATCGAAAAAGAATCAAGAAAGATCGTAACACCTGGAGGAAATGGATTGAGAACGGGCGGTTCGTCTTCTTCCATCGCTGGAGGCGGAAAGTTCCGAACCCCAACGAATAAGCGTCCCGGAACAAGTAGTACACCGCGTAGGTTCGGTTTGTGATTTATTTATAGTTCTATTAGCAGCATTTTAGGAATAATGTCTTTAGTACTGGTATATATTTAGTTACAGTGTATTTTAGCTAAAACTTCTTATTATTATGCGCTGCATGCCAACCGTTTTAAATGCTCCATGAATACTTGCAAACTCACGTCGTCGGTAAAAATCACGTCGCTTCCACCGGCGTGTCCATACGGCGATCCTTGAGAATTGTGCGTCGCAGAGGGATTTAACTTTGCGAGTAAAAATCTCGCTTGCGAACCGTTTTGATCACAATCGACCAATCTTGGTACTGGGAACCTTTGATTCAAAATATAGTTTGCGTCTTCTTTCGGCATTTGCAATAATTCCGCAAACGCTTTATGCTCCTCTTGCTCTTGGTATTTTGCCTTTCGCCATTGTGCGATGGTTGAACCGTGAAAAACGACGACGGAAAAGTATGAGTCGAGGAGAAGAATTCGATCAGGTGCTACCGAACATACGTCTAATAATACTGGCTCCGGTGGTCCGTTGAACGAATACGCCGTAAGTGTCGGCTGGATCATGACTAAAGAGTTCAAAACGTTTTCTCTCCATAAAACGACTCTGAAGTAAGCAGTTTCATCCGGCGAGTTATTAAATACTTGTACAAACTGAGACCGTCTGAGGTTGAACATGAACTGCGGGAACAAAGAAAACTGCGGTGCTAATTGGAACGAATGCGGATCTTCTTTTCGGTATTCTCCAAATAGTTGACACAAGCTGATTAGTTTTCGGTCGAGCCATCGAGTCGCCGCCGGTCCATCTAGTTCGTCATCGTGTTCCATTTTCCAAGTTAACTGTCTAGCAACCAAAACTGCCGCAGCTTCTTGGTCAAAGCCCATGGAAAGTTCCGGAATATTCTGCCCATTCGTCCATCGCCTCGTTGTCGTTATTACTCTTAACCGGGTCTCTCCGGTTGGTAAAGTCGACATGCAATGAAATTGTAAGAAAAACTGTTGCGCCATTTGCTGCTGTCCGTACGGATTTTGACCAGCTTGATCTGGTTTTTCTTTAGCAACTTCGAAGAACACTGCCAACGTAGTATTTTGAGTCAATGCACACATTTTCCACGCCGTGGTTCCACCGTAGCCAATGCTCACATCTGCGACGTTGCCACTTTGCCTTCTCGCCGTATCTAACGCCGCGCAAGGGCCGACGCATCCAGCTACTTTAACGTCTCGCGATGTGATAACTTCAAAGATCCCATTCGAATGCACTTGTAAAGGCGCAACTTCGTCTGAAGCACCACCTTGTTGTTGTGTCTGTTTATTTTGTTGACTTCCATATAATTTAACGAATGATTTCTTAAACACGACGTGCGAGAACGATTCTGCCAAGACAACAGCTCCGCCCGTTTTTTGAGCGCACCCTTTCATTTCTGCTAATCCAACTTGATCGAGCGCGCATGCAAACACATCTAATGAATGTCCGTTTGCGCATAACTGCGTTGCGATTGCATCGTATTTCTTCTTTGCATTTCTAAAGAATGGCGCTTTATCGTTTGCGATATCTTTATGCGACCTCGTAGCGTTCTCCAATTGCTTTGATACGATATGACCTGGTCCTTCAGTACACGGTCCACCGACGAACAAGCACGCGCGAGCTGGATGTCCGGATGGACATGCTAAGGATAATAATGTCGCGGCAACGGACAAAGCTGTTCCAGTTGCTCGATTCTGCCGAGACTCTGGAAGCGGAGCGAATGGATCTCTCGCAAGTTCCTCGAGAATTGCTGAAAATGTAAACTCGCATTCGGATAAAGGCACTAAGAACGCACTCGCTGGATTGAACTGGCTATATGGTTGTTGTTGATTTGGATTTTGATTTTGACTTTGAGCTCCTCCTCCTCCTCTCGAAAACGTCAATTGGTCCCTAATTTGTGCCGAAGTATGTTCTTTCGCACCTCTAAAAACGTACGACTTTGGACATTCAGCAAATTGTAATTCGTGCACGTGTACGTGCGTCCCGAACGAAATCAACCCAACTAATGAATCTTCCGGCAACAAACTCAACGCCTGCGTCAAACTCGCCTTCAAACTCTGTAACTCTTCATCCGTAACGCACACGTCGACCATGAACAAATATGCCGGCGAAGGCGTCACCTTCTGCGCATTAATAGTATAATCAATCACTAAATAATTCGGAAATAACTCGGCTGGTAAATTCTGTTCAGTTATCCCGGCGTAGTGTGGTGGAAAATTATTCCTCGCGTGGCAAAACGGGCACACGAAGAGCTTCGACTGGAAATCTATTTGCGCGTACGCGTTCAAGCACGCCGCGCACGCCTTACATCTTACTGGTTCATACGGTACAACCTATTTATTATTAATCGTTATGTTTTTATCATAACAGAACAGACAGACAGACAGACAGTCAGACACACACGGACACACGACGTAGGAATTAAAGAAACTTGTCAGTATTATTTACATCATCGCATTTTTTCTCTTTTCCTCGCTCGCGTAATCTCGCTTCTTTTTCTCTCTTTTGCGCTCAATTTTGTCCGTTTTCTCGCTCAAAATTGAATCCAAAATTAATCGATCGATCGATTAATCGAATCGATCTCGCGTTCAAATAAAACACGCGCGAGCACGCGCACACGCGACCAACAAAACGACCTGAATGCGCATTTTGCATAAGCTCTAGAGACGATAAACAGACTGCGGACGACGGGACTTGAAAGGTTTGATAACACGCACGGGCACTTCTCCAATTTCTTTCAATGGGGAAACTAAACATCCTAAAGGTACTGCGAGCTTTTTCGCGGATTGACGATCGTCCGGCCACGCGTTGAACGAGAAGCGTACGCCGTCCTTTTCTTCCAAGGCGGCCCAGGACATTTTAGTGGTATACACAAGTTTGTTCGTTTTATTATTTAAGTGCTGCGCAGGTAAAGAAAAGGCATAGTGAAGAACGAGTAAAAGTGCCAATCAATAGTCTCAATACTCGTTCAAATCAATCAAATGTTTGACCGCATAGTTTCTCTCCGTTGTTTGTCCGCAAACAAACGAGCGAACGCTGGGAACAAAGAACCTCCCTCTCTCTCTCTCTCGCGCGCGCGCAATAAACTTCTCGCATAACCGCATCATCGACGACGTTCGCTTTTTTTGGAACTCATCGAAACGATTTGATCAATCTCCACACACATGCTCGGACTAATTTAGCTTTTCCTCGCTCTGCCATGACCGGCGCGTGGACTTTGCGCGCGCGAAAATTCATACGAAAAATGAGCAGAAAACTATCGTTCGTCTCAGATCTGAATCCTTTGATTCGCTTTTAGGTAATCGATCGCAGGCAAATTCATATCGCGCTTTTTGTACCCCTTAAAACGCTTTTCTGGTACTTTCCCATGCCGATGGCCAAATGCCCAAATCTGTGTGCCGTGACATAACCACACATTCAGTATAGTATTACGCATAAAAACAATATATAAACATATATATATATATAATAATAGCGTACAAAAAATGCTCGCCACTATGCAATCAACGACGCGAGCTAGTCCTGTTCACGCGCGATGCTCGAAAGCTCGTCGAACGCACCACGCGGTGCAAACCACGGCAAAGAACGCAGAAACAAAATTCCAAACAACATCAGAGGAAAAGATAATCTGCAGGAGGGAGATCGTGATGAAAACCGGTTTCTTGCTCGCGACGAGTGCAGTGCTTGTTTCACCGAAACCGGTGCGTCATGGTTTGGCCATCATCAATCGCTCGTTCACGTGTTTATTCGTTTTTAGATGCGAGACCAAGAGCTCTTTTCCTATCTCGCGCGCGTGTGTGTGTGTGTGTGCGTGTTTACTTATCTCTTCCCTAACAAGCTGCTTTGCACATTTTCTACTGCTGCTGTATGGAACGCGTTGCTATGCGCGAAATAGGCGCTCGCGTTGTTTGGATTTGGGGAGAAATCTGATGTTAAATACGAAGACGATACGAAAGCAGTGATCGGACAGGTGCGCGAAGTGTTACAGTTCCCAATGGGCTCAGAAGGCCGAGAACAATCGATCGAGAAGACGAGAGCGTTAACGAACGAATGGGTCGCGAGATACAGACGATCTGAGGAATATTCCGGCAGACCTTCGTATGGTTTATGTTATTCTGCGCTGAACGCAGTGAGTGGGCACTTTAATAACTTCGGGACGAAGTATCCGTTCCCGCAGAAGAGAAAGGATAGAGTGTTCGAGGAGTTGCAACAGGCCGAGACGCAACTCTCGAGAGGGAGATAATATCGTTCATTAGAGCGAGAAAAAGAGAGAGAGAGAGAGAGAGAGAAGTCGTGTCTGTCGGTCATCATATATTATGACTTATATAATAAAATTTCATACTTTTGTCGCGCTAATAGTGTTTTATTCGTTCGCCTTGGCCTTTTCGGCCAACATCTGTTCGAGTTTAATGAAAGTCTCGTTCAATAACTGTCGTTTCCATTCTAAAAAGAACGTCTTCGTGCGCTCTTTCAAGTGCGCGAACTCTTTCTCTTTCGGGTCGCTCATCTTGAAATCCGATATTTCAATCTCGTCGTCTCTAATAGCGTCTATGCTAATTTCATTGACCAAAAACGTCCCCATAACTCGTTGAAACTCTCCTAGTTCGTCCAAGCCGTCAAATCCTTTCTGATACGTCACGCAGAACTTGAACTCGCAGTTATCCAGATCCATCCCGTGCCTCGCCTTACCGCGCGTATTTACGATCGAACAGTTTCCGGATAAATTAGTGCACTCGATCATCAACGCGCCGCGACGAATTGCATACGTACTCTTCTCCTCGTCGTTCATTGAAACGACGAAATTCTTCGCCAGAGTCCGTTCAACGTCTTCCGCGGTCTCCCGAAAAATCGTATTCATCTCCTGCTTCGCCCATTTCAAGTAATCTTTTTCCTCGAACGTCCCTGCAGAGTTCCAAAGTGATCCGCCCTTAGTCGCTCGTTTTAACTCTCGCTCGAGCTCTACAGATTCTTCCTGCGTGAGTAGTTTATGTTCTCGATCTACTTGTGCTGTTTTGTCGTCGTCGTCGTTCCACCAGTAATGATAGCCTTTGCCGTTCTTAGTCTTCGACGAGGTCACGTCCACTGCTTCTTCTTCGCGCATTATATCTATCTCGTTTTATTACGCTCGAGTGCGAAGATGTTCGAGAGAGAACAGCGAGAGGGGCTATGCGAGTGCTTGAATGCAATTTATTACGTATGCCTATTGCAAGCAACGAAAGGAGCACGGAGCGAACAAAAGAAAGTTCGAGAAGTCACGTCGATTCGTCTTTAGCAATCTCTTCTGATGTACTGATGGTCAAAACACAAAACTTGACTTTTCGTGTTTTCGAGACGACGACCAGACGACGACCAGGCCAAACGACGCCTAGATCGGAAAATCGGCGAAATATATACACACACACACGTAGAATTTATGATTAAACTATGGAATTATAAACCGGTCCTTTGACGCAAGCGTTCGCGAGCGTTTCCGACGGAGGCGCCCGCGAAATTGCCCCAAGGACCTCTGCCGAACGCTCTCGTCGACGTGTTATGCCTCGATTCAATAGGAGGTAAGTGCTCAAAGTTTGCATGGACCAAATGGATTTCTTCGCCATTCATTCTTTTGTCCCAACATCGCTCGCATAAGATGTAATTAGAATTTTCGCATTGAGAACATTTGAATGAGTATTCACCTTTTGGCGCTAACGCATCCGTCGTCCATAACCTTCTCGCACCTGATTCGATCTCTTGCGTGCAATTTGAGCATTTTATATTCGGCGTCAAATGTCTCTGTGAAACGCTATTATTATTATTATTATTATTATTATCATCATATGTATTCGCTGCTTTAGCTCGAACGTGTCTATCTCTACAATCGATCGCTACTTGTAAGCGAAACAAAATTAATCTACATTTATTCAACTCTACTTGATTAGTATCATCGACGATCTTCAACTCTACTGAATCGCTCGTTTCGATGAACCCGCACGCGATCAATAACTCTCTCGCGAACCGTTGATTCCAAACGTCCTCGACGAACTTCCCACCGAACTTCTTCTTAATCTTGCGATACTTCCCTTCGTTCGGTTGTTCCGTAATATTCTTCAAAATCGTATGCAATAAATCTCTCGCGTTCATCCATACCCTCGCGTCTCTCGAAGTCTCGCATCTCATCAACCATCGCAAAGGTTTCGTTAATCTCTCAACCTCTGTTCTTCCCATTTGAAACTGTTCTCGTTCGAACTCTGCCAAACGCTCAGAGAACTCTTCCGGTTCCCTCCATCGCGTCTCTCCTGTTTCCATGTTCACGTAATACGCTCGTCCTCGAGTTCTCGAATCTTCTTCCGAGTCGGCACAGTACTCAATTTTCCATTCCGTGCTCGTCATTTTCTTTCCTTCCCTATTATTACTCATACCGTTTATTGGTACTTACTTAGGCAATAACACGTTCTTCGCCCTCTTCGACTTGAAAGGTTGACAACAGAAACAGTACAGTCCAGTTAAACACGATCCAATCGTGATCGGGTACCAAAATGCGAGCACGAAGTACAGGATTTTCATGTTCCCTCTGTTACTTTCAGACGCGACGATGAAGTAATTGACCACCTATTTACTGATTGTTCCTTTTGTGGGGAAAAACGTTCGAATTTGCCCTATCTGCCCTATTTGCCCTATCTGCCCTATTATTTGCCCTATTTGCCTATCCAAACCGCATTTAAATAAAGCGGTTTTGACAATAATAATAATACAATAATTAATTAAGATAAATGCCTTTTTCTATCACGAAAACACGAGCGAACGTTGGCACGAAATTCGCAGAGAGCGTTCGTTTAAGTCGCTCTTCAGTGCAGAGACGATCTTTAGCGAATCATCGATCATCCTCTTCATCATCGCCCGCGACGTCGTCGTCACAAATTCTTCAACGAAACGAGAACTTGGCACCGATACAATTACAAGAGTTCGCGAGGAAACAGTTCGAGAAGAAAACTCTGGAGAAATCACGAAAGGTTCGTCTTCGCACGTTTTTTTTTGTGCGCGTGGGTGTTGTTCGATCGTTCGTGTATGCATTATTTGATCTCTTTAGTATATGTTTATTTATAGCCTCGTCATTTGCTGATGATGAGTCATCATCGCACACGTTTTTCTAATCGTGTTCTCATCGATATACTTTTGGTGTTGAAAACGAGTTCCACGAGTGTACGACTAACGCGCGAGCGCGATTACTATATTTACTTAAACAGATTGAACAAAAAATAAAAAGATTCAAAGAAAACTCTTTGAAGAATCAGAGACCGGAACAGATTGAGCGAACGCCCGCGTTCACGAAATGGTCCGCGCCTCATTTCTTTAACTCGGACGTAACGCACGAAATCGAAAGAGGGTTTATCGAACGAGCGTTTGATAAATTGGAACATTGTTAACGAGCGAACGCGGCTTTCGATCCGATCGTTGTTTTGTTGTTGTACTAATAGCTATTCATGAATAATCTTGGATTATTTATATATTATTTTGTAATACGTAACTTCTATAGAGTGCTATATGTGTACTAATTTCTATACTTAGATTTATCTAATTCTTCTTCTTCGCCGCGGCTGCCGCCGCCGGCGGTTGTGGTTTGAAATAAGTCACTTCATTCACTAACTCTTCCGTAGTATCCTTTTTCCCGACGAGCAAAACTCTTGGCGTTTTCCTCTCAAACATCAAATCCGGCTTCGGCACGAACGAGAAACTGGCAAACTTTCCTTTCGTTACCCTTACCTTCGTCCCGTCGTCCAAGAACTTCGTCTCTACCCTACACCTTTGATTCGTGTTCGGGTCCACTAAGTTCACGTTTGAGTAATGTATAGGGGCCTCGATCGAGAACACCCCTCCCTCTGCTTTAGCCGTCTTCTTCACGTGCTTCTTCACTAAATTACATCCTTGCACGATCATCCTGTTCTCTTTCCTGAACACTTTCGAGACCGTGCCGATTTGCCCTCGGTCTTTCCCAGTGTTCACTTGTACGCGATCGCCTTTGAATATGCGCCATTTCGTGATTATATCGTTCGCTACTTTCTTCGCGTGTTTCGATGATCGCGATATCGACGAAGATGTTGACATTTTTAATCTATCTCGATTTATCTATCTATTATTTGTTTATTATTATTTCACACCTCGCTTTCAATCACTATATTAAAAAAGTAGACCGGTGCTGATGATGATGATGGAATCAGAGCAGTACTGTTTAAGATTTCGAATATCGAGAGACGCAAAAAACGCGAGCAAACGACTGTCTCTCTATCTATGCGAGGATGTACGATTCAGAGTAACCAGGCACGCGGGAGCGAGTTGCTAAAGTAACACAGCGCTTTCTTATTACGATGTTTCTTTTTTCGCCCTGTAACTCTTTTTTGGGGAAAAAGTCGAACAAAACAGAAACAGAACTTTCTAACAAAATTCAGTCTTAAGTTAATATCGTGTTCACTTTGTGCGCGTATTCATGAAAGGTGCGTGTAAAAAAAATAAGAAAGAACGAATCGAAAGGAAAGAAAGGAAGGGAAGGAAAGAGGACGAGTGGGAAACACTGCATTAAATGAACGACGAAATAACGAGCGAGCGAGATTTAGTGATGGACAAAAGTCCACGAACATCAACAACTTCAACGACGAATAGTAATAGTAATAATAATAGTAATAATAGTAATAATAGTAATAATAATAATCAAACAGAAATGAAGCCCCACGTGCGCGTGAAATGGCCAAGAGCGGGCAGAGAGAAAGAAATAGGGGACATATTATTTTGGCCCAGATTCGACCAATTAATAGCATACACGCACTGGGCCGTCTACATCGGTCGAAGGAAACCGACTCCGAAAGGATTCAAGGAACACGAGGATTTCCCCGAAGCGGTCGTACATTTATGGGGCGCTTCTGACTCGAAAGATCGATCGATGTCGAACGATGCAGTGGTGATATATTCAGAGCTATCAGAAGTGAATGACGCGAAAGATGCCCCTGAGCCGTTTTGTGGGAATTATCGATACGACTCGTTCTATACGCCGATGCGTTCGAAGCAGATCCTACACAGAGCGTTTGTTGCGTTGGAGCATAAGTTCTACGAGAGAGAGTTTGGGGGGTATTCAGTTATTGGGAATAATTGCGAACATTTCGCGACTTGGGCCAGGTATGGCTTTCAACACTCCGATCAAGTTGGAGATATGTTCACGAATGGTTTGACAGCAATTGGCTTTGCGTTCATGGGGCCGCCCGGTTTAGTATTAGGATCCATCGCCGGGAACATCGCACAAACAGAGACAAGAAAAGCGAGGAGAGAAAAGAATTATATACTCGATGAAGCTATAATGAAGACGACGAGTTATGAAGAAGAAGACGAAAATGGAGAAAATAGAGAAGAATCGAACGGTAATAATAGTACTCACAATAATATTAATAATTTATACGAAAAGCTCGACGAAGAAGCCACGCATGATTATTCGGACGACAAAGAAGTCGATTGGACTATCGATTGCCTCGTAGATTACGTCGAATTATCGAATATTCAATTCAGCGAAGAGAAGCACGAGAGGTACGAGAAAGTTGAAAAGTATAAAGACGACAACGCGCCGCTCAGGATTCACTTCCGCGCGGCCGCAACGAACAATACCACGACAACGAACAAGAATAAACAAAAAAACATAATCGACGTCGATTCCAGAGGCGAAGTTCGCTTCGGCGGCGAAGCTCGCGCGGAACCAGAGAACGACTTGAAAGAACTCGCAAAAGATTTAGGCAAAATAGGTCTCAACGTTTGTAAAGGTATGTTCAATTTTTCCGTCGCGATCGCTCAGGAAACGATCGAGGCCGGGAAGAGAAGACGCGAACAAAGAGAGAAACTTGAACGCGAAGCTCTCATTGCTCTCGAGAACGTCGTTGTTCCGACCGATGCCGTTAATGTTGATGTTGCAGTAGTTACTGATCCGTCCTAGTATAAGCGCCATTTTTGATAAAAAGGGGAACAATAAGAACGCGTTTTCCTCACTTTCAAAGTAAACGAACTCATCACTCTTTCCAGTTTATTAATCGATCCGATTCCGATGCGGCAACAGTACCAAATCCCAAAAAGACAGAACCACAATCAACAACAACAACAACAGCAACAACAGGATACTTCGTTCAATAACGACAATAAATCCGAAAACGACCCAAGAACGGCTTCGAAGTTCCCGGAGCAAATCAGAAACAGGTTCGGATTCCAAAAGTCGCAGAAAACGATTCCGGTCCCGTTGCAAACGGTTATTAATAATACTAATAATAATCACGCTTCGCGCGCGTTTAATGATATCTCGAACGATAGTGGTTTGATTCCTAGGGATCCAAGAGTGAGAAGAGCGGATGGGTCAATCACTGGTAGTGGTTCTCAACAACAACAACAACAACAACAACAACAGATGATGATGAGAAATGTTGGCACCAGCACTGTCGCAAATAATCCGTTTCATAGAGAACATAACAATAATCAAAATCAAAATAATGGCACGCAATCAGAAGTGGATGACTTTTCGTTTAATCGAACGCTCGATGAAGACGAGATGAAAGAACGAACGCCGATGGTTCTTCAATCGATGAGAACGAACTCGTTAGTAGGCGTTCATGACCAAAACAACGACGAAGACAACAACGGTGAAATGAATAACATCATTAATAAAAAGAATAATATAATGAACGAAAGGTTTGAGAAAATGACAACGAACGATTCGAGCAGAGCGTCGACTTCGTCGACG
>Ga0209830_10003550_pt1 | contig 11866 bp, 6 predicted proteins | sample ArcticOcean_MG_C_12_FD_187439 | JGI IMG/M metagenome (GOLD analysis project Ga0209830, IMG submission 187439) | Marine microbial communities from western Arctic Ocean - ArcticOcean_MG_CB8_130 (SPAdes) (version 2) | ecosystem: Environmental > Aquatic > Marine > Oceanic | place: Arctic Ocean...
AAGGTGTAAGTACAAGAAACCATGAAACAGCTCTTGCGAATCAAAAAACACAACTAGAAGGGGCTCTTCAACTTTTAAAAGGTAAGCAAGATTTAAATTCTATAGCAGCCACAGCAACTTATGAAGAAGCTTTACAAAAGCTAAAAGGTCAGCAAGATCTCATGCAAATAGGTGTGAAACATGAAAATAATTTGGAATCTATCAACACTGAAATAGGTGGTAGAAAAGATGTAGCTGATATTAACAACATCGCATCTATGGAAAGAAAAGTTGCACAAATTAATTCTAATGAAACCATTACAAACAAAGATAATGCTACAAAAGAATTAATTGCATCTGAGAAAAATAATACAGATAAAATACTTAATATTAATAATAACGCTCAAAAAGACCGCGTATTAAATTTTGACAAGATAAAAGAAACAAATTTAGTTGCACAAAGAAAAGCAGAAAACCAACAAGCTATTTCTGAGTTAGACTTAGATAAAGTCACCGAGGCTAGAAAAACGCTTGAGGGCATGAGAGAAAATGAGTTAAAGAAAGCACAAGGTGACAGAGATCAACAAAAGATAGATTTGATTGAAAGAGAAATTAATGAAGTTAAAATTGCAGAAACGCAAATTAAAAACTTTACTGCTTTAAATAAAGCTTCAAATGATAAAGAGGTTTTAGCCTTTAAAGACAAAGAATTAAATAAGTTAGTGGAATATAGAAAACAATCTAACGAGATAAAAAATGAGATGAACCAAATAACTCGAACTAACAATGTAGTTAATCAACAATTAAAAAGTGAAGAGATATCTCTTAAAACACATAAAGCTCAAATAGAAATGTTTGGTAGTGGAGCTCGAGGTAGAGTAATGAACCTTATGTCCAACCCTGAGAAATATGAAGCTTATGCTCAAGGTGCTTCTGATAACGTGTTAGAAGCTGCTATACAAGAGTATATTAGATCGGAAACTGATGTAAGAGGTATTACAACTGAGCGAGAATTACCTCCTTATATGCAGGACGTATTGAAGAGCAGATTAGAAAAAGGATTGAGCATACCTAATATCCCTTTAACTAAATTAGGATTATCTAAAAAAGAGATAGAGAAATACTCTCCTATTTCTGATGAAAAAGGAGAAGCCGCTTTAAATAAGATAGTCGATAAAGATATTGATTTATCACAAGCGACTGGCGTTAGATCTACTATAAATATGGCTTTGAGATGGGTAGCAGGACAAGCTTCTGAATTTAACATGGGTTCAGGAGATGTTTTTGCAGAAACGTCTACAGGAAGAAAGATGTTAACAGCCCTCGCTAATCAGACAGAAGGCTTTTTAAGAGGAGCTATCTCAAATGATAGACTTGATAAAGAAACAGTAGCTTTAATCCGTCAAGATATTATGAGGCCTTCTGGAGGAACTACAGACGCAAATGCTTTGGCGCAACTCAAACAAACTACAAGAACAATGTTAGCGGCTAAAGATAGAATAAATAATATTTTAGAGAATCCAAGAGATTACAAAGATACTCAAGTCACTAAAGCTAGAGAAACAATTAATTTAATTGATAACTTAGTAGATAATTATAATATTGCAGTTAACGGGTATGAACAAGCGTTTACTAAATCTGGCGGTAGCAAAGCTGACAGTATATTTAATAAAGTTTTTAAAAGAAGTAAGGTAAATAACTAATGGCAGAAGAAACCAACGAAGTTATTGATATCCCAACAGGTGACGGAATTTTTTCAACAGTTCCTATTATATCTTTTGAAAAAAGCGAGTCGGATGAGTTAGTAAAAATATATGGTGCCGATAAAGCTGAGAGTGCAATAGCTGAAAACGTAGCACAAGAACTGTCTTTAGATTTCCCTAATGTATTTAATTACAAACAATTAAAAGACGGTACTGCGCCTCTATTTAATTTTTCTCCTGAAACAAAAGATTTAGCTCCCGCCGATCGATCTATGACAGACCGAGACATATTAGATCAGTTTAGTAACTTAAAGAACGTAGGATTTTTTGAAGGCTTAACTAGAGAAGTAACAAAAATGGCTCCTAGTGCTGCAGGTACTCTTGCAGGTTTTAAATTAGGCGCTAAATTAACAGCCCCTATCCCTCCTGTAAATCCTTTAGCTATTGCCGTTAAATACGGTGTCCCTGTAATAACAGGAGCTATCGGAGCCTTTGGTGGGTTTCGAGTAGGTGATGAATTTTCTGATTTACTTCTAGGAGAAGAAAAAGCGGTAACACCTTCACAGTCCGCGGCCTACGAAGCAGGTAAAACCGTAGGTGGTGGATTAGCATGGCTACCTATGCCTTTTATGGTTCCTAAAACAATAAGCATGGGAGCTTCTACTTACTTAGACAATTTAGGAAGTCTGATTTTAAAAGATTCTAAAAAGAGCTATTTAGAAGGTTTTCCAGAAGTTAGTGGTAAAATTGTAGATAAATTTTTAAAGACAGGAAAAGGTCCTAAAACAGCTCGTTTTGCTAGATCTTCCGAACAACTCTTAGGAAAGATCGGAACAGAATTTAGTAAAAGACCTAAGACTATGGCTGCTGCAGAAACAGTTAGTGTCGTTGGGGCAGGCTCAGGAGCTTATGTAGCAGAATCTTCCGATCCGGGTGCAGCAGGTACTCGTTTTGCACTTGAGATGGCGGGAGGTATTTTACCTCAAGTAGGCTTTACTCAACTTATAAAATATATACCTCAAATAAGATCCACCATAAAAGAAGCGGGGGGTTTCAAAAATTATTTTAAAGAAGGTTTTCAATCAGCTGCTAGAGGATTTGGAGAAAATAGACAACTATCCGGTACAAGACGTATTTTAGAAATACTAGAGACACAGGGCGATGACGTAGATGCTTTAATAAAGGCATTGAACGATAAAGATATAGTAGACATTGACGGTAAGCCTTTAGACCTAACGTCCGCTCAAAAAACAGGTAATACCACCTTGATGGCAATAGAAAACTCTATTGCTCAATCCACAGAAGGCCTTGCTAAACAGGCTAGAGAAAAAAACAAGTTGGCTAATAAAGCTATAAGAAATGTTATATTTGCTTTAAAAAGAACAGGTCAGCCTGAGCTTTTAATCGCAGCGGCTAAACTACAAGAAGGTCGTTTTAACCAATATCTTACACAAAAACTAGCCAATAGCACCGATAGACTATTAGAAGCTCGATCTAGATTAAAAGGTGACAATCCTAAAGGTAACAGAGAATTAAGTGCTTCTATCTTTGAGTTAGCAGGAACTCAATTAAATAAAGCTAGAGACGAAGAAAAAAGACTTTACAGAGACATAGGTAATTTAGAGATAACTTCTTTTTTAAATAGTCAGGGTAATCCCACGGATAAACCTAACTTTATAAAATATTTCGAGAATGTTTTACCTAAAACTCCAGAGGCTAAAGCCGAATTTTTAAAAGATTTAGGTTCTTTTCAAAATTTTGTAAATAGAAAAAAAATAGAACTTGGTTTAGAAGAAGTTACTCCAGAAGCTACGTCTAATCGTATTGCAGAATTTGATAAGGTTATTGAAGCTATTAAAGCAAAAGGTATTCAACCAAGACGAACAGATAATTTAGTATTAAATGAAATTGATTTAACTAGAAAAGATTTAGAATTTGGAGAACTAGAAGAGTTAGATGCAGGACAATTAACAACTCTTTTAGAAAGAATTAGATCTAAGCCTCCTGAAAATTTAAATGATGTATTTAGAAAAGGTCAAACTCAAGAAGCTAGAAGAGACCGAACTAAGATATTTAACAATCAAAAAGCTCGACACAAAGATGCTTTGAATTTGGTTAATACTTACCGACAAAGAAAAATAGAACAAACATCGACTCTTGTAAGTGAAGGCGTAGATGAGCTAAAACCTTTAACCGTAACTGAAATAAGAGACATGAGGTCTTTAGCTCTTTCAAAAGGTAAAGCTTTGATGGCTAGTGGTGAAGCAAGTAAAGCTAGAGTAGCTTATGGATTTGCAGAATCTTTGTTAGATGATTTGAATGGAGCACCTGAAGGTTTAAACGCTGCTTTTGATACCGCAAGAGGTTACTCTAAGGCTTTGAATGATGTATATACAAGAGCTTTTGCAGGAAATGTTTTAGCTAAATCTAAGACAGGAGCTCAAAGACAATCTCCAGAGTTGTTGCATAAAAACTTAATGACTGCGGATGCTGATGTAAGTTACCTAAGAATTAAACAAATAGAAGACATTGGTAACTTTGCAAAAGAACAAGGTATTGATGGTGCTGAAGAAACAATATCCACGATCAACGGAACAATAGATTCTATCTTGAGAAACGCTAGATCTGAAGCTTTTACAGAAATGCCCGATGGTCAGGTTGTTTTAAATCAAAAAAAATTACAAGCTTGGATGGTAAAGAATGAAGAACTTTTAGAAACTTTCCCCAACTTAAAAGCAGATTTACAAGATACCACAACCGCTAATAATCTTTTAAGTGGTTGGGTGACTAAAGGTAAAAATATTCAAAAAAACATAAAAAATCAAATTACATATAGAAATATAACAGAACAAGCTAACCCAGTAGAAGCTGTTTTGAAAGCTTATAATCATAGATATCCAATTAAAGCCTTAAATTCTTTAATAAAGCCTGTGCGAGGTAATCCAGAGGCTTTAGCAGGATTGAAGTCAAGTGTTTTAGAATGGGCTTTAACTAAGGGTGGTAAAACTAGTGAGAGTTTTAGCCCACGAGAAGTTTATCAAACCTTGTATACAAAGATTCCTAAAGTTTTGGATGACACGTCTATAATGGACCATATGTTAAGAAATGATGTTATTAATAAATCAGAATCTGGTAGCTTAAAAAAATTATTAACCGAAATGATTAAGTTAGAAGCCTCCGAAGTTGCAGGCACTTTAGATACCATAGAAAATGTTGGACCTCTCTTAGATTTTTATTTAAGAGTTACGGGTTCTGCTATTGGTACAAGAATGCAAGCTCTAATACCGGGTCAAAGTGGATCAGGCGCATTGGTTGCAGCGGGTGCGGGTTCCAAGGCTTTAAGAAGAATTTTTCAAGATATACCTGCTAGTATGAAAACAGATGTTATGACAGAAGTTATGAGCAATCCTAAATTATTAGCTACTCTTCTTAAAAAAGCACAAACAGACCCTGAAAAATTAAAACTTTCAAAAAGATTAGGACAAATATTTACAGAAGCTGGTTTTTTTGTAACGGGTGGTAGACAAACTATTATAAGAGCAGCTCCTTCTGCTATTAGAGCTATTGAAACAGAAGAGTATGATCCTATAGCTGAAGAACAACCTATTAGAGAACAGAGTTCGGTTCAACCGGGGATAGCAAAGGGTACTCCCACCACTCAGTTATCCTCAAATGAACCATTTTTGAGTGGATTGAACACCGCTCCCGCGGGAGGTGGCACATCCTCTGCTGCCCCCGCGAACCCTAATCAAAGATCGCAGTACGCGTCCCTTTTCCCAAATGACCTCATTTCAGGAATGATACAGCCTACCGCTACTATGGCAGAAGGCGGAGCCGTACCTCCAAGAGAAGTTGATATTAAAGGTCAGCCCCACATGTTAGCTTATATTACTCCTAAAGAAGGTGGAATATTACAACTAATGGGTGGATCGGGCAGACCGGGACCTATGGGTATTCCAAGTTTTTATTCTAATGACGCTCAAGCTTCTACAGAAGGTCCGGGTGATGGTCCTAGTGACAGTGACTTTGGTGGATTTAGTAATTATAGTCCAGTAGATAACAACACTATCAGTAATCAAGAAGATTTAGGTTCAGGAAGATATGGTGTAACACAAGTAGCTTTTAGCAAAGGTCCTAAAGCAGGCCAAACTGTGTCTATTTATGGAAGAAATTCCCAAAAACAAACAGATAGTAGGAGGGATGCAGAAAATATAAGGGACGCTATGATGAATAATAATAATCCTAATGTTAATAAAATGAATTTATTTACGGTTAACAAAAATCCTGTTACAAGGGGCCTTCAAAAAACATCTATTTATGGACCCAAAGGGCCCAACGTAGATACAATACAGTCGTTGATAGATTCTATTAATGTTCAAAATGCTAGAGACGCTAAAGATGCGGCACAGCAACCAAGTTTAATGGACAGTCTTATGAGTGGAATTAATATTGGAAATGTTAATGTTTCTCCAGGAATGGTTGGACCGGGATATGGCGTTAATTTTGGAACGACTTTTGCTAATGGCGGTTCTGTCCAGGATGAAGATGATGTTCAAGATTACAGTGATGTTGACACAAGCCAAAGTATGAGTGGCGATTACACTGGATCTAAAACTTCAGGGATGGATGATGATGTCAAAGCTCAAGTTCAAACAAGTATGGCGCAGCGTAGAGGTGTAAGTGGAATAGGCGATTTAGGTGTAACTCCTTCTTTGTATATGAAAGTCAGAGGTGCTACGAATACCAACCCTTTTCCTAATTCTATAGCTTCTCAACTTGGTAGACAATTTGGTTTTAATGTTGATTATACAAAACAATATGGTGGTGGAGATGCAGGCCGACAGCGAGTAGCTGAGATAAATCAACTACGATATGATCAAGCCTTTGACCCTGATAGATTCAAAGCAGGAGATTTTGAACTCGGAGCTAGTACAACTTTAGGACCTGTAGGAAAGAAACCTTCTACTAGCGGGATTGCACAGTTAATGCAAAATGCACCTTACATAGGTTCTATTATGAAAATGTTTCCTAAAGATACTTTGCCTTATAATCATCCTCAAATGATTAAAGCTAGAAAATTAGCTGCCATGAATGCAAAAAAACCTTTTTACGATATTTTTTAAGGAATAGATAAATGAAACTAAGTCCAAACTTCTCTCTGGCTGAGTTAACAAAAAGTCAGACAGCAGAGCGTAGAGGTATAACTAATGTACCTGACGCAGACGCTATAGAAAATTTAAAGTTACTTGCAGAAAATATTTTGCAGCCTATACGAAACGAGTTTGGATCCTTTATGATCTCAAGCGGATACCGTTGTCCAGAGCTTTCAATAGCGATTGGCAGCTCCAAGAACAGTCAACATTGCACAGGAAGCGCGGCCGACTTTGAGGTTGCTAATGTGGATAACTATGTTTTAGCCCAGTGGATACGAGACAATCTGGTATTTGATCAACTCATAATGGAATGCTATACGGGCGGAAATAGTGGTTGGATCCACTGTTCTTATGCACAAAGAGCTCGTAAGGAGCTGTTAACATACGACAGAGTAAACAAATACAGACAAGGTTTAATTAAGTAACCATCTCTTTGTATCTTCTCCCAGAACTTCCCCTGCCAGATCAATTTTTTCTCGCAAAGCTTTGACAATCTTTTCGTCTATTGTGTTTTCCACAATTAAATCTATATAGGTAACAGCTTTCTTCTGGCCTATTCTATGAGCTCGATCTTCAGACTGTAGTCTTATTTCTAAATCATAACTGTTACTATAATAGATAATAGTGTTGGCGGCTGTAAGAGTAATACCGTAACCACCCGTTTTAGGTTGACCTACAAAAAACCGTAATGGGTTGTGGATATCTTGGAACTTATCCACAGTATCTTGTCTATCTTCCTGCTTGGTTGCGCCATAGTATGTTGCCACCGAATCGCCGCCGTACTTAGAAGACAGAGCTTTTTCTATCTCTATAATATCATGTGTATAATTACACCATATAATGATTTTACCTGAGCATTCTTCAATCGCGGCCAACATCTCAGTCAGTCTATTACTATCTAATACCTTCATCTCACCTTCGTCACTCACAAGATATCCACAGCATATCTGTTGAAGTCTCATGATTTGTGTAAGCACACTAGCGGTGGTTGCAAGCTGACCTTCTTCTAATTGAGCTAATGCAAACTTCTTCATCTGGTCGTACAGTTTAGTTTGTTCTTTTGTTAGCTCAACATTACGCCTGATGTAGATCTTTTCAGGTAAATCCAAACAATCAGCTTTCAAAGTTCGTGAACTAAAACCATTTAGGAGCTCGTTCAATTCATCTAATCTTCTGTATCCCGTAATTTCATTGAAGCTCCGCGGCCCCATGACCCTTTTCTGTACAATGGCATATCTATTTTGAAACGCAAAGAAACTAGCTTGTCCCAGAGCCATACTATCCAAAAAAGCACATTGAGAATACAAATCCATAGGACTTTTGGTTACGGGGGATCCCGTCAGAATACGTCTGTACTTAGCGTGTTTGCTTAACTGCATTAAGTTCTTGGTCCGCGAAGCTTTACGATTCTTTATTGTAGTGCTTTCATCAATAACCATTATATTGTCAGGGTTTTTCTTCAAAAAATAATAAGAGGCCTTCTTCCCACGGTCTGTGCTAAACGCTTCTACATTAACAATAAAAAACTTAACACCTTCAAACGGATCAAACACTATCTCTTGCATCTCTTCTTGAAACTTCTTAGAAGAAGAAGGTGTCCATCGAACTATATTTCTAGGTATATTATCTGGTAAGTGATTCGGTATTTCACCCTTAACCCAGTTGTCATACACACCTTTAGGAGCGATTATTAATACCGAATCAATTTGTTTCTCTTTATATAGCATACCTATAGTATCTATTATTACCTTAGATTTCCCCAAGCCCATCTCCATAAAAAGCGCAAAGAACTCCTTATTATAACTGTCATCCAGTACTTTCTGCTGATGATCAAAAGGCTTAGTTTTATATTGGTACATTTTTTTTACTCCATGCTTGACATGTGTAGGATACTATGCGATTTATTATATTAATGCAAGGTTATAAAAAAACCTTTAATCACGAAACACTAACTACGAAAGGAATATTATGGTAGAAGATTTGTTTCAAGCAATGCAACAGGACGCGTTAGATAAGCATACTGGTGTAGAGACCACAGACACAGGCCGTTTAAAGGATGTCTCTGCGATCGCAAAAAAAATAATCCAAAAAGAAGCTAAAGTAAAACAGCTTGATGAAGAGCTTAAAGAAACTAAAAAACACTTACTAGAGCTCACAGACCAAGACCTTCCGGCCGCGATGGAAGAGATTAATATGGAGAGTTTTACTTTAAGCGATGGTTCTGAAGTTAAAATAATACCTACTTATGGTGGTACTATTAGAATGGACGATAGACCACAAGCTCACGAATGGCTCAGACAAAATGGTTACGGTGATTTAGTTAAGAACACTATCTCCGCAAACTTTGGAATGGGTGAGGATAACTTAGCAAAAGATTTTTATCAGTCAGCTCTCGATAGAGGATTTCAGGTTGATAAAAAGGAGGCAGTTCATCCTATGAGTTTAAAGTCTTGGGTTAAGGAAATGACTGAAAAAGGAGGCGAATTTCCGTCTGACTTATTTGGTGCGTTTATTGGAAAAAAAGCTAAAATTGTGAAGGGAAAATTATAATGGCTAATACACCCGTTGTTAGGAAAGAAACTGAAATAATAGCACAGGACGCTAATGTTTTGGATATGTCAATGTTTGCGGCTGACGCAGGCGTTGGTAATAAAGAAGTTGATCAAGATAGTTTAAGTATACCGTTTCTTAAAACTAATTTGACTAAACAGATTAGAGCTTTACATAAGGGCTCTAGTGAAGGAGATGTTATTAATACAGTAACCAATGGCATCTATAATGGGGAAAACGGTTTTAAAGTTATTCCTTGTGCATACCAAAGACGTTTTATTCAATGGTCTCCGCAAGGTGATGATAACACCGCTCCAATAGCAATCTATACAACTAAAGAAGATTGTCCTCAAACAGAAAGGTCTAAGGAAGATAATAAAGAATATCTTACTGACGGTTCTGGTCAATATATAGAAGATACGCATCAGCATTTTGTTCTTGTATTGAATGACGATGGATCAACTGACGTTGGTATGATCGCTATGAAATCCACTTCATTAAAGAAAAGCAAGAAGTGGAACTCAATTATAGCGGGACGTAAGATGACAAGTACTGATGGTAATGTTTTCTCTCCTCCAAGATTTGCTCACGTCTATCACTTGTGGACATACCTTGAAGAGAAAAGCGGTTACTCTTGGTATAATTGGGAAATGAAGTTAGAAGGTCAAGTCACTCAGAAAGCTCACTATGATGAGGCTAAATTGTTTGCCTTATCCGTTGAGAAGGGTGATGTTAAGGTCAAGCATGAGCAAGAAGGTGGGACTTCGTCTGCACCTGCCGACACTAACATTTCTGACGATAAGATACCGTTCTAATGTGGAAATCTTTTAGCGCCATCTTTGATGGACTAGAAGATGCCTTCGGAACGTATAAGATAGAAAAAACCAACTCCAATGGTAAGATGTCTGGAAAAGCCGCATTACTACGCGAACCACGGACAAAAGACCATTGGGAAGGTCATCTTAGCGGAAAAGGCATGTCTCTAGGTATTATTCCTATCAATGCAGAAAATAACTGCAAGTGGGGATGTATAGATATTGACCAATATCCGCTTGACCACAAGCATCTGGTAGAAAAAATACGCCGTATGAAACTACCGCTTGTTGTCTGCCGATCCAAAAGTGGCGGAGCTCATTGTTTTCTATTCACAAGTGAATGGATTGAAGCTAAGGAGATGCAACAGACGCTTCAAAGCATCTCCGCCGCACTTGGATACGGTCAAAGTGAAATCTTTCCAAAACAGATAAAGCTACACCTCGATCGTGGGGATGTTGGAAACTTTTTAAACTTACCTTATTATGACGCAGAAGGAGGCCTTAGATACGCCATAAAGGATGATGGCACTTCTGCTACTCTAAAAGAATTTATAGAGCTGTACGAGGCTCACAAGCAGACTAAAGAACAAGTTCAATCTCTACAAGTAGAAGATAGAACGGATACACCTATTAAAGATGGCCCACCTTGCCTCCAAACTCTTTGCGCAAGCAAAATATCTGAAGGTGGGCGCAACAATGGATTGTTTAATATAGCAGTTTATCTTCGTAAAGCTTATCCAGATAGTTGGGAAACAGAAATACTAACTTACAACATGATGTATTTTGATCCTCCTTTGCCTTTGTCAGAAGTAAACATTGTAGCGAATCAGGCAAAACGAAAAGATTACGCTTACAAATGTAATGACATGCCTATCAACGCGCATTGTAACAAAGAATTATGTAGAACTAGAAAGCACGGTGTTGGCTCTGCCGTACAAGGAGCTACCATAGCTAACCTTAGAAAGTATAACTCAACACCTCCCGTTTGGTTCATGGATGTAAACTCAGAACCCTTGGAGCTTGATACAGACGCTCTGCTTTCACAGCCCACGTTCCAAAAAGCTTGCATGGAGCAGTTGAATTTTATGCCTCGCTCCGTTGGAAAGCCCCTGTGGGAAGGACGAATCAGTACTCTCTTAACGGAGATGAAAGAAAACGAAGCGGCTATCATTGAGGTTGCTGAAGACGCAAGCACTTCGGGCCAGTTCTATGATTATCTTGAAGAGTTCTGTAGACATATGCAACAAGCGCAAGCCAAAGAAGAAATACTATTACGCCGTCCTTGGACGGACGAAGAGGACAATGTCACTTACTTTAGATTAAGAGATTTTGAAAACTTTCTTAAAAAAAATAAGTTTTTTGAATTTAAATCTCACAAGATTGCCCAGAGGCTACGCGATATAAACGGGTCTAGTACTGTTATGAAAATTCAAAACAGATCGGTACGCGTCTGGGTAATACCCGCATTTGATAATTCAGATATGGAGTTAAATACCCCTAATTTAGGTACAAAAGAGGAGACACCTTTCTAATGGAAGAACATGTAATGCTAAAGGCCGATGGTCTAGATGAAGCTATAATAGGAGTAGGCTCTAGATGCGGACAAGACGATATACTTATTTATGATTATGAAAAATGCGTTCAGGTTTTTATGAAGCGAGAAGGT
>Ga0209830_10003552_pt1 | contig 11865 bp, 5 predicted proteins | sample ArcticOcean_MG_C_12_FD_187439 | JGI IMG/M metagenome (GOLD analysis project Ga0209830, IMG submission 187439) | Marine microbial communities from western Arctic Ocean - ArcticOcean_MG_CB8_130 (SPAdes) (version 2) | ecosystem: Environmental > Aquatic > Marine > Oceanic | place: Arctic Ocean...
ATTTAAAGTCACTTGATGACCAACATAAAAATAAAGATCAGGGTTAATTATGATTAATGTAAATTTATTAAGAGAAAATATTGAAGATACCGTCAAAAATCTTGAGTCTAGAGGGTATTCGCTAAATATAAAAGCGTATCAAAATTTTGAAGACAAGAGAAAAGCTATTCAAACAGAGACGGAAGAGCTGCAAGGTAAAAAAAACCAACTTTCAAAAGAGATTGGTATATTGAAGGAAAAGGGTGAAGATGTTAAAGATACAATGGATAGTGTTAACTCTATGTCGGAGAAATTAAAAGGCCTAGAAGTAAATTTAAGTGAAATTCAAAATTCTTTATTAAATTTTTTGCTTGATATTCCAAACATTCCTCATGACTCAGTGCCAAATGGAATAACGGAGAAAGAAAATGAAGTTGTAAAAGAATATGGTAAGCCTCTAAAATTTGACTTTAATGTCAAGGATCATGTGGATATTGGTGTAAATCATGGTTTAGATTTTGAAATGGGAAGTAAGCTATCAGGAGCTAGATTTGTCTCTATGAAGGGTAATATGGCAAGACTCCACCGAGCAATAGGACAGATGATGTTGGATGTTCAAACCCAAGAGCACGGCTATGAAGAGTGCTATACCCCATATTTAGTTAAACAAGAGTCATTAATTGGAACAGGCCAATTACCTAAGTTCTCTGAAGATTTATTTAAAACAAGTAGAGGAGATGATGACTTTCTTTACCTTATACCAACAGGAGAGGTCCCTCTAACAAATTTTGTACGAGATACTATAGTTAATAAAAATGATTTGCCATTAAAGTTTACGGCGCATACGCCGTGCTTTAGATCTGAAGCTGGCTCATACGGTAAAGATACAAGAGGTATGATTCGTCAGCATCAATTTGATAAGGTCGAAATGGTTCAAATAAGTCATCCTGATTTAAGCTACAAGGCATTAGATGAGATGGTGACCCACGCTGAAAATATTCTCCAAAAGCTAGAATTGCCATATAGGGTAGTCGCTTTGTGCAGGGGTGATATGGGTTTTGGATCTGCTAAGACATTTGATATCGAAGTCTGGCTTCCGTCACAGAATACGTATAGAGAAATATCTTCTATATCTAATTGCGAAGACTTTCAAGCAAGAAGATTAAAAGCAAGATATAAAGACGCCGAAGGTAAAAATAAATTTTTACATACATTGAATGGCTCAGGTTTAGCAGTTGGTAGGACTTTAGTGGCTATCTTAGAAAATTACCAACAAGAAAATGGCGACATCAAAATTCCACAAGCATTAGTTCCATATATGAATGGAAAAAAAGTTTTAACTATTACTAAATTATAGCTCCATCAGACATGTAATTTGTTGCACCATTATTAGCTACTATAATATGGTTGACAGTATCTAAAAAAATACCATGTTCAAGGACCCCCGGAATAAGTGATATCCGTGATGATAAGATATGAATACTTTTATCTTTATCTTCAAATTCACAATCAAGAACTAAATTACCATAAGACGTAATAGCAAAACCATCACCAGCAGTATTTTCTCTTAAATTACATTTAGTTGTAAATTTCTCAATAATGTTTTTTGTTATTTTCCATGCAATAGGAGAAACTTCAACTGGAATTGGAAAATTAGTACCAATTTTATCTACCATTTTTGAATTATCACCGATAATAACGCACGCTCTACTGGACCTTGCTAATAATTTTTCTCTTATTAGATCGTATCCTCGACCTTTAAGAACTTGAATTCTATTATCATTATCAATTGCAATTTCGTCAGCACCATCAACATATAAATCAATTGATTCAATTTGATCCAGAGAAACACAATTTAATCCTGCATTAGCTGCATTGATACCACTAATAGTTGAGCTAGCAACTACTTTTATATCAAAATTTTCTTCTTTGATTTTTTTTGCTAATCCTTCAATAAAAAAGTTTGCAGTAGAACCTGTGCCAAGACCTATGATTGTATTGTTTTTTACGAAGTCTAATGCAGCATTTGCAACTAATTCTTTATCATTCATGTCATATTCCCTGTTAAACGTTTGTTTATTGTTATAATAATAAGATTAATAAAGATAGTAATGCATGACCACACCATTAGTAAATAAAATTTCATCAAAATCAATTCTTCTTGATTCTAGTATGCCACTTAGCATTAGTTTAAGTGAGTATTTTATTAATCATTTGAAAAAAACCGGTAAATCCTTAAACGTGTTTACGACTTCTGTATTTGAAGCAAATAAGCTTAAAGATGAAATAGCTTGGCTTCACCCAACTATTAAGGTTAACTTATTACCAGATTGGGAAACACTTCCCTATGATGAGATTTCACCTCACCCAGATTTAACCTCTGAAAGACTTTTAACTTTACACAGAATGACACAAAAAGAATTTGATATAAATCTACTACCAATAACTACTTCTTTACATTTTATCCCACCCCGAAAGTATATTGAGAAGTTTAGTTTTACTTTTAAAAAAGGCCAAAAAGTAGATACTGATAGTTTTAAGAGTCGACTTGAAGAGAACGGATATATGAACGTAGAAAAAGTTTTGAATGCAGGGGAGTATGCTGTTAGAGGAGGGCTTATAGATATATACCCTATGGGGTCAAAGATACCTTACAGAATTGATTTTTTTGATGATGAGATCGATCTAATAAAGACATTTGATGTAGATTCGCAGAGAAGTTTGTACCCAACTAAAGAAATAAAACTATTACCTGCAAAAGAATGCCCCTTAGATGATGAAAGTATAAAAATCTTTAGAGAAAATTATCGTGAAAGCTTTGAGGGAGATTTATCAAAGTCAAGAATATACAAAAATATTAGTAAGGGTATACCCTTTTCTGGGATGGAGTGGTACTTACCACTATTTTTTACTTCAACAAATAATATATTTGACTATCTTGAACCTGATGACTTAGTTTTTAAGATGGATGGCTTGGAAGGGGCGACAAATGAGTATTGGGATGAGACATCTAAGCGCTTTAAGTTGTATGCACATGATCTCGAAAGACCAATAATAAGCCCTGATCAACTCTTAATGAAGAGAGATGTTTTCTTCAAATCCATTAGTAGTTATGAGAATTTAAAGAAAAAAAATAACTTATCTCTCACTAATCTACCAAACATTGGAATTGATCGATCGGATGACCTGCCTCTAAGAAAGTTAAAAGATTTTATAACTAAGAGTAACCACAAGGTACTAATTTGTTCTGAAAGTCTTGGGAGAAGGGAAACGCTGTCTGAATTGTTGGTTGAATCAGACCTGAGCTTTGATTTGGTAGATAGCTGGGAAAATTTTCAAACTTCCGGTTCTCTGATTTCATTAACGGTTAGCCCATTTCATGATGGATTTGTATCTGATTCAGCTATCCTGATAACCGAGAATGAAATTTTCCCCAACTACATCAGGCAATCAAAAAAACAATCTAAGAATAAAAATTTTAACGCAGAGGGAATTTTAAGAGATCTTTCTGAGTTAACTGTAGGTGACCCTGTCGTCCATGAGCAGCACGGTGTTGGACGCTACCATGGTTTGATTAATGTAGACTTGGGTGACGGGGAAACAGAATTTTTACTTTTACATTACGCGAATGAGCATAAGTTATATATACCTGTTTCCCAACTACATTTAATCTCAAGGTACTCAGGTGGACCATTAGAGTCTGCGCCTACGAATAGGCTAGGTTCTGGCGCATGGGAAAAATCTAAGAGAAAGGCATTATTGCAAATTCATGATACTGCCGCAGAACTTCTTAGTCTTTATTCAAAGAGATCTTTAAAAAAAGGGTTTGTTTCTAAGATTTCATTAGACGAATACGAGTCTTTTGTTGAGGGCTTTCCTTTTGAAGAAACTCCAGACCAATTACAGGCCATAGAAAGCGTTATAAAGGATATGGAGTCTCAAAGACCTATGGATAGATTGGTCTGTGGAGATGTCGGGTTTGGTAAGACTGAAGTTGCTCTTAGGGCAGCATTCATATCTGTAATGAATAATAAGCAAGTAGCGATTCTTGTACCTACAACCCTCCTGGCTGAGCAACATTACAATAATTTTTTAGATAGGTTTGCTAAGTGGCCCATTAAAATTGAAGAAGTTTCAAGGTTCAAGTCTAAAAAACAACAAATTGAAGCTTTAGCAAATTTAGAAGATGGTAAGGTAGATATTATTATAGGTACTCATAGACTCCTTCAAAATGATGTTAGATTTAAAGACCTAGGGTTGGTTGTTATTGACGAAGAGCATCGTTTCGGAGTTAGACAAAAGGAAAACCTAAAATCTCTTAGACTTAATGTTGATGTATTAACCTTGACAGCAACACCAATTCCAAGAACTTTATCAATGGCAATGGAGGGCTTAAGAGAATTTTCAATTATTGCTACTCCGCCACAAAAACGACTATCAATCAAAACATTTGTTCACGAATACAGTGAAGGGGTTATTCGTGAGGCTATATTGAGAGAGTTTAATAGAGGAGGTCAAGTTTATTTTCTTTATAACGATGTGAAAACAATTAACTCAATGCATGAAAAGTTATCTAAATTGGTCCCAGAATCAAAAATTGGAATTGCTCATGGTCAGTTAAGAGAGCAAGAATTAGAGCAGGTTATGCAAGACTTTCATCAGCAACGAATTAATATCTTATTATGCTCAACAATTATTGAGAATGGAATTGATATTCCAACGGCAAATACAATAATTATGAACCGAGCAGATAAATTTGGTTTAGGGCAGCTTCACCAGTTGAGAGGCAGGGTAGGAAGGTCACACCATCAAGCTTATGCATATTTGTTATTGGATCGCGATAGAAAAATTACATCTCAGGCAAAAAAACGCTTAGATGCAATTCAAATGCTTGAGGATTTAGGAGCTGGTTACTATTTAGCTATTCACGATTTGGAGATTAGGGGTGCTGGAGAGCTTCTTGGAAGCAACCAAAGTGGAGAGATTCATGAAATAGGGTTTAATTTATATATAGATATGTTGAATCAGGCAGTAAAAGTTATTAAATCTGGTAAAACGTTAGATATAGATAACCCTATATCTACAAAAAAAGAAATTAATCTGCATGCTCCAGCTATTTTGACCGAGTCCTATTGTACAAATGCCAATGAGAGGCTCATTATTTATAAAAGACTATCAAGCTGTAAAGATACAGAGGAGCTAAAATTAATGAAAGAAGAACTTATTGACCGTTTTGGAGTTATGCCGGAGCAAACCCAAAATTTAATTATTGTTCATCAGTTGCGACTTGATATTGAGCAATATGACGTTGAAAAAATAGATGCGGGTAAATCTTCTATAGAAATAACATTTAAGGCCGATGCTAATATTGATCCAATTAAATTAATAGATCTTATTCAGACAAATAAAACAATTAAAATGAATGGCCCAAAAAAAATTAAGTCTGTAGTTTCAATTACTGACATAAAAAAACGCTCAGATTTTATAACTAAACTTTTAAAAGAAATAGTTTAAATTTTAATTAGACGACCCTGGGCAACAAAATATATTGCTTTTTGAGTTAGGTACCCATCATCAAACAAAGAGGCATAAATATTCAGCTGGTCAATATGAGTTTTTGCTTCAATTTCTAAATCTAATTTATCGTTAAATACAGTTTTATAGTCAATAATCCATCTGACTTCATCTTCAATAAAAATCCTGTCAGGTATGAGTATTTTAACTTCGTCTTCTATTGAATGAAGGTAAGTAGCTTCCATAGATTCATCTTTGTGAAGCTGATAAATCCATCGGCCATCTTTACTATTTTTTAATGACAGTAATGAATACTCTACAACTTTGATTGCAGAATTTATTTCATCCTCTGAAAAATTATTTTTAACAAAAATATTTTTTATAAAACTTAATTTTTTACTTAATAAATATACTACATCTAACTGTTTATTAATAATTAATTCATAATATTTATGAATTAAAGTTCCTGTAAAACTATAAACGCTATCATTGGATAATTTCTTTTTTTCTATGTCTTTTATTTTTGATATTTGGGTATTTATCTCAAGCTTTCGATCAAAATATTTACTTTTAAGTCGTCTCAATTTAGGTACGAATTCTTCATTCTCTACGAGGTCTTCATACTCTACTGTTATGTCTTGCGGCCATAAAATATTAAGAAAACTATTTTTAGGGGGGGTTAGTTCGCCCTTTGAATTTTCTGTAACTGACCCAATTAAATGGCAATCCTCTTTTGCTCTTGTAATTGCCACATAAAGTAGCCTGATGTTTTCATTATTCCGCCTTATCAATTCCTTACTTCGATGATAATCATATAGGTTAAGTTGATCATCTTTATTGTTGTTAAGAGATAAAATACCATTATCTTTTGAAAGTAATGAGTGATCATCTGCTTTTGGAATTCGACCAAGACCAGGGATAATAACGCATTCAAATTGATCACCTTTTGCTTTATGAATAGTAAAAAATTTGACTGGATTATCTTTTGTTGAACTGTTATTAGTTTTTAAGTTTTCAATTAACCTTTCTAATCTTTCAAAATCAATAGATAGGGGTGAGCTTGATTGATCAACCAAATCAAAAAATTTATCAATACGTTCCATATCATCAGAATCAACTATTGTTTTCTGTCCCAACAGTTGCCTCCATATTGATTCAATAAAAAAGCGATGAGCAACTCTACCCCGAAATTGTATGCTCTTACTTATAACCTCCTTTAAAAAAAAGAGTCTTTTTTGACCATCATTGGTTAAGTGTTTTGTTATCGATGGGGTGTTAATTATGCGCCACGGAGTTTCGCTTTCATTAATTTCAAACAAACAAGTTAAATCCTCAAGCTTTAGGCCGCACCAGGGCGCTCTTAAGATTCCTATCCAGCTAGTCCTATCATTTAGGTTATAAAGTGCCTTAGTTAGACAAAGAATGTCCTGGAATGATTGATTGTATTCGATGGAATCAATTTCAGTAGCTTCTATTGGAATATGCTCCTTTCTCATGAGAGTTAAGAGAGCTCTTAGATGAGATCGGTTACGAGCTAAGACGACAATTTTAGTTTCTTTTTTCACCTTCCTTAGCTTCAGTATTGTTTGAAAAATATAGTCAGCTTCTTTTAATTGCTCAGTGTAAATATGCTTCTTTTTATTTTTAAGTATGTGAAATTTAACGCCATCGCCTTTTTTTAAATCTATGTCAGGACTTTCGCATGATGAATGGTAGCTAATTAAGCCCTTATTCATATCATCAACCTCACCAAATGCATTTTTATAAACATTATTCAACCAATTGATAATTTTTCTATTTGAACGAAAATTTACTTCTAACTTACATGCTTTAATTCTAATATCTCCGAACTTTTCAGTTTTTTGCAAGGTATTAAAAATCTCTACGTCAGCTTTTCTGAAACGATAAATAGATTGCATAGGATCTCCAACGGCAAAAAAAGATTTCCCTGGATTACCTGAAAAATTATCAGTAAGGAGTTTAAGAAATTTTTCTTGTAGTTTATTTATATCTTGAAATTCATCAATTAAAATATGAGAAACATTATCATCAAATAGAATACCAACGTCTGTCTCACTTAAAGTAACAATGGCATTTTCGACTACCTGGGTATAATCTAATTCACCATTGAGCCTAAATTGTTTTTGAAGATTTCGTTCAAGTTCTGAAAGAAGGACTGCTAAATTATATATTTTTTTTGGCAAGATATCAGTTATATCTTTTTCATATATTACATTATTTAAATCTTCTAAAATATTGTTTATATTAGGATAATTTAATAATTCTAATAATTTTTCTTTATAAGATATGCCTTCTCTATTTTTTATAAATCCCTCATTTGGACCAAATCTTTTTCGAACCTTACCATCCTTGGTCATGATTAAATCTCTAAATATAAGCCAAAAATTAATGCTGCTTTCTTGTTCAGAAAAATTGCAGTTTAGATAAGATAGAATGCTTTTGATATCTTTTATTTGGTCTTTTTTGAAAAAATCTCTGAGTCTTATAACCCAGTCTTTTATTTCTTTTGCGTAATATTTTTTTGTTTTATCTTTAATTTTTGTGGGATTATTTTTGTAATAATATATATCATCTTTCCATTGATCTCTGGTTTCAAGCTCAGCTATTAATTGTTTTTTTATCTTCTGGTAGTCATAATTTAAAAATGGAAATAAATCTGCTAATTGCTCATTATCCTTCATTGTTTCATTTACTACCGCTTCATATATTTCATGAGGATCTTCAGTGATATTCATAAATGACGATTTACTAAGAAGAGGGGCTTGACGAGTAATTTTTGAAGCAAGGCTATCAATTGTCATTATTTCTAATAAATCCATAAAACCTTCATTCCATTTAAATTCTTTTGCTCTCGCTTCAATTTTTTTAACTATCTCTCCATTTTTTGAGTCTTCATATTGATCTATAACCTTCTCATGCATTTCTGCTGCTGCTTTATTAGTAAAGCTAATCGCAATAATCTCTTTAGGGTCCTCCACAACCGTTAAAAGCTTAAGGATTCTTCTAGCTAAGGTCGTTGTTTTTCCAGACCCAGCAGGTGCCTGAACCAGAAAGGAAGATTCTGGATTAATTACCTCTTCACGCGTTTTATGGTCTATTGGCTGTTGTTCTATTGATTTATTCATCAGACTTTTCCAGTTGAAATCGTCTTTCAGCTAATCTTAGGAGTGGCTTTACTGAACAATACTTAAGATCATTCTCTTTTTTAAAAGTGACTTTTGCATCTCCACTTAAATAACCTGATGCGAGCATATCAATCTCTTTATGCCATGAATTAAGGAGGTACTGCCATTGTCCCTCATCTTTTTTGGATAACGAACAGTCTTTTAATTCTGCATCTATTAGATCTTGACCATACATTGATAGCCCAACTAGCTTGACGTTTCTATTATGAATATATCCAATTCCAGCTGCACTGATATTATTGATACCTGTAAAAGTTATATAAATCGGCATTTGTAACGATGATATTGGGGGTTTTGTCCATTTAGAAATAGACTCTTCATTTCCTGTTTTATAGTCAATAAGAAGTCTTGATCCATCTTCGTATTCGTCAATTCGATCAATCTTTACATTGAAAGTAATTCGATTAATATTAATTTTATATTTTTCCTCAGATTCAATCACTCTAAATGAAGGCCTGTTTGTTTTTTCGAAAGAAAGCCATTGATAGACTATATTTTTGAAGTAATTACTCTCAAGCTGAATTTGACGGGGAGTTAAATAAGGCTTGCTTCCTTTAAAAGCCAACATAACTTGATTAATTAGGTTATCTATATTTCGCTGGAGTACCTCCTCGGACATTTTAGCTAAATTATTAGAATTTTTATATTCCTTCCAAAACCTTTCTAAAAGCTCATGAATAAGATTACCTCTGTCCGTCTTAGAAATCTCATCTTGTGGGTTCTCATAAAAAGAACTGGCGTGGAGTCTATTCTCATAAAAAGCCCATGCAGGACAAACATTATAGTTTTCTAAAGATCTAAAACCACCTGAAACAGAAATCTTAGAGCCTAAAATTTTAGGCGCCCGATGATCTTCAATTTCTTCGCAATCATCACTTTTAATTTTATTTTTTTTGGAAGAAGATTCTTTGGGTATTAATTCGTTAAAATATCCACTCGTTGGAATTAATTGTGTTTCCCCGTCTGTCTCGGAATATGAAATTGTAATATCAGTACTAAAGTTTTTTAGTCTATTCAAACGTATGGCATCTATTTTTTTTGTGTAAACTTCATCAAATATATGATATTTTTTTTGTAATTTTTTTGGAATGAATGGATTAAAGTCTCTTTTCCCTGGATAGTAGATAGTATTCATATTCATTAGCCAAATGGCATCATATTTTTTTATTTGATTTTCTTCAAAACCGTTAATATCGATATAAGAATTATCTTTTTCGATAGGGGCAGGCCAGCCTTTTAATTGAGTTAAAAGTACTTCTAAATACTCTTCAAATGTACTTAATTCCTCAATGATTTGATTGTTACTAACTTGATTTAATGATTTAATTAAATTATATATATTATTGTTTTCAAAGGATAATAAATTATTTATTTCAAAAAGTCTAATTTCTTTCCAGTACTTCTCAGTAAGAGAAACCCATTCAGCAAGTGTCTTCCTTTTCCCCCATAATGTTTGATTTTTTCTTATCAAAGTTAAGGTACTTTCTAAAGAATTTAGATTTAAATGTTTTACTTTTACGTCATTTTTAATTAATTTGATTATTTGATTAATTGTTATTTTCGGGATTTTTTTATCGTTTATATAGTTAGCAAGTTGCTCTCTGTCATTATATCCATCTGCATCAATCCAATTATTGAACATTAGTGATTCAAAAAAATTCTTTAAATTTATTTGATGTGAATTGTTTAGTTTTAGAAGATTTATTGCAGCACTTACTATCGGTTCCTTTGATAAGGGCCGCTGAAGATTCGAGTTATATATATTTTTTTTATTATATTCGTTATAAATATCAGGTTGTATCTGTCTATCTAATTCGTTTTGTAACTTTATTTGATATTTATTTAATGCCGGACTTATGATCAGTAATTTTTTTTTAAGATTTTGTTTGATCCATACAATAATTTCCTTAATTTCATCTTCAGCATTTTTACATTGTATTTTTTGTAGTCGTTCTATATTTCCTTCTTCGTACTTATATTCACTTAAACTATTTGTTTTTTTCAGAACTTTAATAAGGTCTTCATAAAGCGGATTTAGATTATCAAATCCAAAAAGCAATAACTCTTGGTTCTCAATAATATTATGCTCTTTTTGTTTTTCAATAAAAAACTCTATGAAGCTTAGTTTACTAATCAGACTCTTCTGCTTGCATTGACTTTTAAATTCATTTATCCACTTATTAAATTTCTTCTCTTCCTCACTATATGCATGCTCCTTTAATTCAGCATCTTTAATCTTATATTGCCTGATAATTTTGTCTGCATTAATTACTTTTTCTGTAATACTTTCAATTTGTTTTTTTTGAAACTCTTGTTCTTTAAGATCTTTCTTGATGATTCTTTCCCATAGTATTTTCTCTTCGATACCATTGATAATACTGTAGTTTTTATCAATTTGTGAAACCATACAGAATTCTTGAAATTCCCTATTTAACCATCGATTAATGGAATAAATACGCGGTAATTTTATTGAATTATTTTTAATTTTTTCTTTGAATATTAATTTAATATCCTCGACTTGGTTGTCGGTCATGCAAATAACGGTATTATCTGATTTTATAATCATAACTATAATTGTAATCTTAGTAGAAAAAATATGAAGTATAATTCCATCATTATTTTTTAACCTAAAGGATTTTTATGAAAACTGCTCAAGAGGTTAGAGTTGGGAATGTGATAATGGTCGATGGTTCTCCTATGGTTGTTCATAAGTCTGAGTACAATATATCTAAGTCAGGCAGAAGACAAAATGCAGCAATTGTAAAAATGAAAATGAGAAACCTACTAACTGCCAACACTACAGAAACTATTTTCCAGGCAACTGATAAATTTGATGTTGTAATCCTTGATAAAAAAGATGTTACATACTCGTACTTCTCAGATCCAAATCATATTTTTATGGATTCAGATTTCAATCAATATGAAGTAGATAAGGCTAACATGGAAGATGCTTTAAGGTTTCTTGATGACGCTATGGAATGCGAGGTTGTTTTTTATGAGGATAAAGCAATTTCAGTTGAGCTCCCCAATTCATTGGTCCGAGAAATAACCTATACCGAGCCGGCTGTTAAAGGAGATACAACTTCTGGAAAAGTTATGAAGCCAGCTAAAATTAATACAGGGTTTGAATTGATGGTCCCACTGTTTTGTGAAAATGGAGATATGA
>Ga0209830_10003555_pt1 | contig 11859 bp, 9 predicted proteins | sample ArcticOcean_MG_C_12_FD_187439 | JGI IMG/M metagenome (GOLD analysis project Ga0209830, IMG submission 187439) | Marine microbial communities from western Arctic Ocean - ArcticOcean_MG_CB8_130 (SPAdes) (version 2) | ecosystem: Environmental > Aquatic > Marine > Oceanic | place: Arctic Ocean...
TATTGAAAAATTTAAGGAGTTATTGTCCGGATCGCTAGCGCTTATATTTGTTACCGAAGCAGCGCCTTCAAGCAGAGTAAGAGCGCCTGGATCAACAAGTACTGGTGCTCGATTAGGGACTTGTACTGGTGTGGGAGTTGACCCGCCACCTCCACCGCCACCACAAGACGAAAATGCTACGAGAACACAAAGAGAAAAGGCATACCTAATCAACTATCACCTCAGCAGGTTATGTTCGACAGTAAAGTTTTCACTTATGCCCTTTAGATGACTTTATTATTATTAGAACCCAAAGTTACAAAATATATTCACGAATAGCTAGTTATCTTGATAAAGGCAAAAGGATTGATCTCATAGATATGGCTGAGTAAATAGTCACATATTTTGAAACTGAAGCGTCAAATAGCTCCGAGTGAAATAGATCAGTTACTAGGAAGCGAGACGTAACGGAAGGCGTAGAAAATTAAACTAGGTTGTGTTCGCATTCGGAGCACAACCTAAGCATAAAACGAACACAACCTAGGCAACATAACCTAAACTAGGTGGTGATCACTGGTTTTATAAGGTGTTGATTTGTAAGGATAAATTGGAGCGGGAAACGAGACTCGAACTCGCGACTTCCACCTTGGCAAGGTGGTGCTCTACCAACTGAGCTATTCCCGCTTTGTTTGCTTTGCTTCAAACAGGAGCGGAATTCTAACGAAGTACGGCTGGGAGTCAAACCCAATCACGCTTATAGACTAAACTATCTTCAATACAGCCCAAAAAACTCACTAATTGATCAAAAAAAACGAAAATATTGACTTGCAATATACCTCTCTTGGAAGATAATCAGAGCCCAATCAACAACTACCAAAGGAGGTGATCAGTGGTATCTATTGCAAGTTTCGAGGGACAACCTTCTTAGTTGCTCCTCACATACGAGCAATGAGGGCCGGTTTTTAACCGGCCCTTTTTATTTCCAGACAGTTATTTTCAGGCAGATGTCCAAAGAAGCTTTCCCGAAACAATTACTTCAAGACGGGCATTCATTGACGTTGTTGCCAAAAGACGTAAACGCCTATTCTGCTTCGTTTCTCCGCTAGATTTACCCTTCACTACAAACACGCTTATCGAAAACTCTTCTGCAGTTTTATGCCGCGTACGCGCCAAATTGCTTAGCGCGCCCTATAACCCCATTGATTGCCAATTATCGGTCATAACTTTACCGAGCAATTTTCGCTGAGCTGCAAAAGGATCATGTAAAATACTAGGCGCCTCGTTAATGGCAACAGCGCGTCGAAATTCAGCGTCGTATTAGGGCCATGCAAAAGCCGAGTTACTTGGATCCCCCGTCTTGGCAAAATTCACCCAAGATCGGCGCATAAAATCTGCTGCTTGCTCCAAAGACACCAAATCCGCCACGTCAACAAGAGGGCTACCATTGCCAAACATTATTAAATCTAAACCATGAGTAGCACGTGCTAATGGTGGTGACTTCCAGTCGAATCGGTATGTGTAAGTACGCTTATTGCTGCGCAGCGCGTGTCCTTGGGCAACGCGCATTGTTGCAGTACGAAAATATATATCACCAATAATTACCAGATCTAGGTCATGGTCATGGTCGGTCAGACTTGGGCGCGAGGCACCATAAGCCTCTACCAATGTCGACCAAGAAACGCCCTTTATTGCTAGCACTTGTTCTATTTGCTTGGATACTAGGCCACCTTTTAGATCTCCGGATGACGCATTGAACGATGCAACCTCATCTGCGCAGGTGCCGGTTACGTAGTCTATCCCCAAGCCAAATCCTGAATGCGCAGCGTCAGCGCGATGCACCGGCATTGCCTCACCTAAGACCGGTAGATAGGCTTGGGGATGGCCTAGGCCCAATTGATTTATGTCCTTGGATAACTTCGTAAAATTCTTCCACGGCACTTCTTTCAGGGACTCGATATCCCCGGGCTTTACTTGCAGGCGGTCGAGTACATAGCGGCCTATCTCATTGGCACTTTCTGGGCGCTGGGCAGCGTGACTGGCACTTTGTGCAATTACTCGGTGAAAGAGACCCTTTGCGGCGGGGGTTGCGACCACTGCCTGTACCACAGCGCCACCACTCGCTTGGCCAAACAAGGTGACATTGTTGGGGTCGCCGCCAAATTGAGTAATATTCTCCTGCACCCATCGCAGCACTTCGATCTGATCGAGAATGCCATGACCAACCCCATCACTCATCAATTCTTCCAAATACAGAAAGCCTTCCGCACCCAAACGCCGATTACAGGTCACAAGTACCACACCGTCGCGTGCGAAGTGGCTACCATCGTAAAGTGGCAGAGAACCAGAGCCAGTGTCAGTGTCTTGATCTCCACCATGCGCCCAAACCATGACCGGCAACCCCTCTGCGGCTGGATCTGGCGTCCATAGATTCAGATTAAGGCAGTCTTCGCCTAACTCCGGAGTACCCGGTTGAACCAACTCAGCTTGGGGGCAAGCAAAACCGTAGCTATCTGCTGGAAAAATCCTCGTCCATGATGCTCTGGCTACAGGTGCGCGAAGACGATTGTCGCCAAAAGGCATATCGGCGTAGGGAATGCGCAGAAAACGATGCACACCATCTACCACCTACCACTTGCCCCTGGGCTTGGCCAGACTGCAATGTCAGCACCGGGCCCGTGTTTACCGATGGCTCGCTAGCGCAGCCAATTAGTCCAGTGGTTAATGAGCCGCCCAAAAGCAAACCACTACTGCGCAAAAACTCTCGCCTGAGCATCCTTCGATATCCTACAAAGTCCTACGTGGGTTTGCGCTGGGTGTTATGAAGGCTTGGCCTCATCTGCAACAATCACATTGCGCCACAGCGGGCTGACCGAGGTCACCACGATCAAAACGATAATCATGCCAAGTCCAGAGAAAATAATAGCTTGCTGTGGGCCATACAAGTTAGACACGTAGCCATTTAGCAGCGCCCCAAATGGCCCAGCACCCATGAAAGAAAACGCATAAAAACTCATTACCCGACCACGTTGGTTGGCCGGCGCCAGTTGCTGCAACAGCGTTCGCGACATAGGCATAGCCAGCCCGCCGCAAATGCCCCAAACAAAAACTAAACCAGTAAATATTATTTGATTGGCGACAAAACCTGCACTCATAAGCACCAATGAGCCGATAGCTTGAGCTAGGATCAATGCGCGACCAGCCCGGGAAACATAGCCTACTCGCAGCAACACTAAGATGGTTAAAACTAAGCCAAGAGAATTCAGTGCGTTGAGAGCTGCAAGATCCGCTGAAGAACCCGCAAATACTTCTCGTATAGCCAACGGGAAAGCGACGATAAAGCTGCCCATAAAAAAGAAACCCATAGCAATGTTCTGAATCAACACCGCTCGCATCACTGGATTACCCAACACAGTAGACGCCCCCTCCCACAAACCTTTCAGCACTGTCTCGCGATCTTTTTTTGCCACTACCGCCGGCCGACCAATTGCACCCAAGCGAAAGAACCCCCAGGTACCTAAGAGCAAGATAACTGACTGAAAACTAAGAATATATATTGGACCTACTGTGTCAGCAAAGCCGGCCAAGGTGTAACCAAGAATTTGAAAACCGAACTGGCAAAGGCTGGTCAGCATCACCATGCGCTGAACATTTTGTCCGGCAACCAAGTTCAACAACCCGTCCCTCGCTGGTGTCAAAAAAGCTTGGGCTATGCCCATGAGTAAGGCATAAACAATCATCACTGGATACGATAACGCGTCAAACAACAACGCGCAGATCAACAGCAGTGGCAGTACTCCGGCGAACAACTGGGACCATATAGCCTGACGTTTTTGTCCTATACGGTCAGCTAAAACACCGGCGATGAGAATTAAAAACAGACCCGGCAGCAACACCGACATCTGCGCCAAGCCAACCCGCTCCGCGCTCTCACGTAAAACTATAGTTACCAGCCAAGCAAACAACACAGACTGCATGCCAAAAGCCGCATACCAAGAGGAGATCGCTAACAAATAGCCATTTCTAGATTTAGTCACGTCACCCCTAAGCGAAGAATTTATAAGCCGAACTAGATTGCCATTCTCTAGCGGTGTACACCGCTAGATCGGCAAAGAATCAGAAGCCCAGAATGAAACCTGCGCTTTTTAAAGACTTAGCGCTCACAACGCCAGCAGATAAAAGCCATAAACCCAGCTAAGACGCACTGAGTACAAAGCCTTCGTAGTCGTTAGACGCCACTCTATCGCAGGTTTCACGATAGGTACCCACGCCGCCTACATAAGGCATAAATATTCGCGGCTTGCCTGGAATATTGGCACCTAAATACCAAGAATTGCAGGAAGCTGCTGTGAACATGGTGCCTTCAGCCGCCTCATTAACATGGGCAATCCACATATCTTCTGCATCTAAGGTTGGCTCTATGGTGGCCAGCTCTGACTTATCCATATAGGCAATGCAGTCGCTGATCCAATCTACATGTTGCTCAATTGAAACAATCATATTGCTCAGCACTGACGGCGAACCCGGGCCGGTAATTGTGAATAAGTTGGGGAAGCCGCTGGCCTGCAAGCCTAAATAAGTTCGAGGGCCTGCATCCCAATGCTCTGTCAGCGCAGTATTATTTCTGCCACGAATATCTATCTTACCCAGCGCGCCGGTCATGGCGTCAAAACCGGTGGCATAAACCAGCACGTCAAAGCTGTAGTCGCCCTGGCCTGTTTTAACGCCATTCGCTTGAATGTGTTCAATACCGCCTTTGCGCAGGTCAACCAAAATAACGTTTTCGCGGTTAAAGGTTGCGTAGTAGTCGGTATCAATGACCGGACGTTTACAGCCAATTGGATAATCTCTCGGCATCAGCGACTCAGCGGTTGCGTCATCTTTAATCACGCGTTTAATTTGCTGACGATACATCTCACAGGCCAACTCGTTGGCGTCCGGGTCAATAGCCACATCCGCAAAGCGGCGAATGGCGACAAAACCTTCCTCTTCTACCAAGGCCATGCGCTGGGCTTCCGTGGTGGCAAGAATTTCATCTGTTGGTTCAACATTTTCAGCGCCACCAAAGCCAAATCCATAACCAATAATGCCAACCTGAGAGGCCCGCTGTTCATCACGAATTTCAGGGTAGTTTTTCTTCGCCTCCATCTGAAACGCTTCACTCAAAGGTCCATTATGGGCAGGCATCGTGTAGTTGGGTGTGCGCTGGAATACGGTTAAGTGTTTGGCCTGCTCAGCAATCACTGGAATAGATTGGATACCAGACGAACCGGTGCCAATAATACCTACTGATAAACCAGAAAAATCTACGCCCTCTTGCGGCCAGTTACCGGTGTGATAAATGGCACCAGCGAAATCCTCTGCACCTGCAATAGTTGGCGTATTTGGCACGGACAAACAGCCCGTTGCCATAATGCAAAAACGCGCACTATAATTGTCACCGGCTTTGGTATTCACATCCCAACGTTTACTATCTTCTGCAAACACTGCACTGGCTACCCGAGTATCAAATTGAATATCTGAGCGCAGATCAAAGCGTTCGGCTACGTGGTTGGCATACTGCAAAATTTCTGGCTGAGCGGCCATAATCTCACTCCACTTCCACTCTTGTTGCAACTCTTCAGAAAAGCTGTAGGAATATTCCATGCTCGGCACGTCACAACGCGCGCCGGGGTAGCGGTTCCAATACCAAGTACCGCCTACATCGCTGCCAGCCTCTAAGACTTGAACACTCAAGCCCAATTGGCGCAGTCGATGCAACATGTACATCCCAGAAAAACCCGCACCAACTACAACAACATCTACCCGAGTAGGCTCTATTTGACTGTTCAACTTAATCCCCTTGTTCTAGCTATATCTACCAACACACAGCGGCGTGTCCTCTCTCCAGTTCAATGTCCCAATATAAAAATGGATCATTAACGTTTCAACTTAGCCACAGTTTACGGTTACCCTTTAATGGTTACTAGCGTCAGGATATCTTAGAAGTTCATCTCTGATTCGACGCTGAGGTTAAATACGCCCAGCTAAAGGGCTAGTTGTCCTTGGCTGCGGCTCGAATAAAGGCCTTACGCTCAGAGTTAATGGGATGAGAAGACAGTAATTCGAGTAAGCGTCTAGAAAAGCTGTGGCTCTCATCGATTTCACCATTTTCGTTTTTCGCCAAATCCAGATTATCCCCGGCATTTGTGGCGCTAGTGTCTTGAGCATCTGATGAGTCACGATACTCTAATTCGGGGGCATCTAGGCCCAAAGAACTCGCAAGATCATCCGCATGAGAAGCGCTATGACTGGCTTCTATCAGGTCCAAGATAGAAGCTAATTTCAATGGCGATATACCTAGAGCCTTGAGCTCAGCAATGGCAAATTCATCTGCTTCACGCTCGTGCTTGCGCGAATAAGCGGCCTGACCCAAGGTCAATGGCAACGCCAACACTAGCTCACTTACTCCGCCTACATCTCCGGTAATCATTGTTAATACCGCGGCCCAAGCCACACTCTGCAAAATTGACCGCTCAATATGCAACAATCTGGCGTGGCCTAGCTCGTGGAAGTACACGGCCAACAGCTCATCATCGTCATCGGTAAGTTGCACAAGGTCATCTGTGAAAACCACAGTAGTTTGACTCAGAGTAAAAGCGCTTGCGCCCATGCGTTGAGCATGACGAAAGTGCAGCTCATCTACAGTACCCTTTGAGAGAAAGTAGGCTCGCAACTGCGCTTGGCGCTCACCAGACAAAGCAGATTCATCCAACGCAAAATCCAACTTTTCTAACGTCGACGTGGCAAGTTGCGCGCTGACACCTTGCGGTAAAATATAGGCCGCAGCTTCCGCTATTTTGGGCACGCCATAAATACCAAATCCAAGGATGAAAAAAAAGGTTCCAAGCGTTGCGGCAATAATTACGCCTACGCGCTTTTCTAGCCCTGCCACCCAGTCCATCATTGAACTTTTACCTAAAGACCCGACCAACTGATCTAATTCAATGGAGGCATCCGCGGCAAAAAAGTCGTTGCCCTGCCAAGTTATTTTACGTGGCATGCGGCCCAGTGCAGCTTCAATATCTATACTATTTGGATCTATTTGGATGCTCTGATCCGCATAGGCCAATACAACCTGCAAACGAGACACCTGCAGCGTCGCTGCATCTCCACGACTACTCTCACCATCATAATAAGTGCCGTGGAGAAGATTCATATACCTATCCCAATGTCAAAGACTTCACCAATTTCTTCACCAAGAGGATCATTACCATCGCCGGACTTGGCTACAAATGAATCCAAATCAATTGCATCTATCCAGAGGTTATCTTGCAAATATTGTGTCATTCGCACCCGCGCCCAAGGGTAATAAATGCCTAGGGTTACAAGCATTAAAACTGTATTGCCAACAACAATCTTACCCAACCCAAAAATTGACACACTAGTACCCAAATAGTTTCCAGAAATCTCGATATTGTTGTAAACAGTAGAAAAATACCGAGCCTCATACACCGCGAAAACCATGACGTAAAAAACGAAATAGAGCGCACCAGCGACCAAACCACCTAGTGCAAGAAGTGAGTTAAAATCAAATTCACCGTCAGATGACAAACCAGCAAAGCCAAACGAAGATGTGAACCCAAAAAGCACTAAACCGCCAAAGCTGGCAAAACCAAATACCGCTAACGCCACCAAATAAAAATCAGTTGGCTCAGTAGTGGAGGTGCTTGTAGAGACGCCAAACCGGTAGTTAGAAAGCAGATATTGGTTTTGCTTGAACCACGCGTATGGCATACCAAACCCTAGCGTCACAACGCCAAATAAAGGCCATAGTAGGTAGGCCTTAGCCGCGCCAGCCCAGCCGCCATCGAAACCAAATCGAACACCACGCCAACTACTCATTTGCGCATTGAAGCGCAGCGCCCGATAAATGACCCATGGTAATGCGGCAAGAAAAAGCAGACCAATAAGCCCACTGAAAAATGACGGCGCAAAGCCAAGCAAGGCTTGATAAAACACCAACAGCACAATAGCGAGTATCCGGCCTACCAAAATAGCTAAAGGATCGCCCAAATAGTCAAAGCGATCGCCGTCTAATTCAGTATTGCCGTAAAAATAGCGTTTTGTGCGCACCTTTGCCCACGCGGAATAAATGCCTAGAGTCAAGATAGACAGGACAATATTGACAATCCATATGCGAAAAAATTCGCCTCCTTCACCATGAAATTTGAAGGGTATGCGGACGGGATCCCGCCCCAAAGTGGGTTCGAGTATTGGCGTTGACGCGCTGGAAACGCGACCAGTTTGCTCAATGCTTGTTTCTTCAGACATGCTTAACTCTCAATGAAACTTCCTGCGAACATTACTCCTAGCTGAAAGTAGGCACTAACAAACCTAGGTCTTACCTAATGTTAGATTATCTAAATCTGACAAACCAAGTATATCGAATGTGCTGCAACCAATAACTAAATCTACAAACAACCCAGGTGTTGTAACCGGCGCAGGCTGGGAGCAACGTGGCACTAGGCAAAGGTGTCTTTGCAAAGTACTTTTTCAAAAAAGGCCAATAGGAAAGTATCTAAGAGGGATCGGAAGAGGACTATAACCATGAAAAAACTTATACAAACCACAACGGCTGCCCTGGTGGCTGTGATCATTGCCATCGGTGCAATCGTTATCATGCGAACTTTAAATCATCTGCCGCCTCCTTTTACTGGCATCGCTGAAGTAAATATCCAGTTAGATGAGGCAAAGCTGGCAGCCAATCTTGCCGCCGCCATACGCTTCAAAACCGTTTCCTACCAAGCATCCAAAGGTAAGCAAAACCAAGAGTTCAGTGGCTTTATAGATTGGGTCGTGACCACCTACCCGCTAGTCAATAAGGCCTTACAACTTGAGCTTGTAAATCAATCAATGCTTTACAAATAGCAAGGTTCTGATGACGCCTCAAAACCTATTTTGATTACAGGCCATTATGACGTTGTACCGGTCATTCCCGGCTCCGAAACAAAATGGCAGCAGCCGCCCTTCTCCGGCAACATCGTAGATGGCGTTATTTGGGGTCGAGGTGCATTAGATGACAAAAGTGGCGTAGTGGGTATTTTGCAAGCCGCCACCTACTTACTGGGGCAAGGTTTTCAACCACAGCGCACGGTTTACTTGAGCTTTGGTCACGATGAAGAAATCGGTGGTCGCAACGGCGCCGGGGCCAAAACGCCCTGCTTAAGGAACAAGGCGTCCAATTAGCTTGGTCTCTGGACGAGGGTTCCTTTGTTTTCGACGGCATTTTCCCAGGCCTTAATGGCGTCTATTAATTTGGCAGAGAAAGGCAGTATTACTCTCGATATTGTCGCCACGGCACCCGGCGGCCATTCCTCGATGCCACCTCAGAACAATGCTGTTAGCGACTTAGCTAAAGCCATTACCAAACTACAAGACAATCCGCTACCCGGCGGACTGGGCGGTCTGAGCACTGAGATGTTCGACAATGTTAGCCGCTATATGCTGTTCACAATGCGCGGCTTGTTTGCCAATCAATGGTTATTCGGCCCCATAATAGACAAACAACTTAGTGCCTCGGTCACCACCAATGCCATGCTACGCACAACCACTGCACCGACCATGTTGTCTGGTAGCGTCAAGACGAATGTCCTGCCTATAGAAGCCATTGCCACTGTGAACTTTAGAATTCACCCAAGAGATAATAAGCAGAGCATTGAGGACTACGTGACAGCGCTTGTAGCCAGCGACACTATAAGTGTGCGTGCTCGAGGCGGCATTAATGCCTCGACGGTATCGGATTGGAACGCGAAGGGTTACGCCGACATCGCTAAGAGCATGCGCGAGATTTACGGTGATATTGCGGTGGCGCCAGGACTAATGATTGCGGGGTCTGATAGCAAACACTATGGACAGGTCGCAGATAACGCCTACCGCTTTAATCCCTTTGTTTTGGCATCAGACGATCTCACCGGTTTTCATGGCACCAATGAAAAAATATCCGTGGCGAATTTTGCCAAGGGCGTAAGAGGTTATATTCAGATCATTCGCAACGGCAGCGAAGAATAATCTCAATGGACATTACATGGGCTGCGTAAGCGAGAGCATTCGCCTCATTCGAGTGGTAAATAATACGGACCCAGAAATGAAAAAGCCCTCCAAGAAATAAGTCTTAGAGGGCTTCTCAATATGGCGTCCCCAAGGGGAGTCGAACCCCTGTTGCCGGGATGAAAACCCGGAGTCCTAGGCCTCTAGACGATGGGGACTAGTCTTTTTCAGATACTTCGCATTTCCGCATTCTGAAGAAGGCGCGAATTCTATGAACCAGACCGGCGCACGTCAAGTAATCGCTGTATCTATTTTACTTGAACCCGAAATTACAGCGCTTTTTCTCTAAAAACGGATGCCTAATCCCAAAGTATAGGTGGTATCCGCCTTTTCATTTCCGGGAATGGGGTCCGTTTCGTAATTGAGATCCACACGAAACGCAGTATCAATTCGGTGATTTAGTTCAAAGCGCAGGCCTGTAGAGCTGGACAAAACTTGACCACGGTCCGCATCCGGAATAACCAGCAAACTCTGGCGATGAAAAAGCTCAAAGCGCTTGGCTAGGAAATAGCGATTATAATCTATACCCCACCTGATAGCCGGGTTCACCTCATCGACGCCATCTAACTGTTCTTGTACCGCACTGAAACCCAGTTCCGTGGACAGTGCCCCAAAGCTGTTGTCAGCGAACTGATAACCAGCACCAATACCAACGGTAATACGCTGATCTACATCCTTTATAGGGTCACTAAAATATTCAGCATGGGCGGCGCTGAACCATTGATCGGCGAAAAACAGCTTAAAACCATAGTCGAAATCCACCTGGTCTTTGGTTTTGAGGCCTTCGCTGTCTTCAGTATTGACCAGCAAAGTAATCTGGTGGGCGGTTCTGTCTTGTTTAAAATCTGACTCGACCAGAGTATTGAAGCTCTCCGCCGTGGAGTTTCCAGAAGATAACGCCAGCGCTAAGTCTACCCGAGAATTCCATTCGCCCACTAAAGAAGCTAGCGCCAGCTTACTTTGGCTTGCAACACGTAAATCGCTGATTTCATAGGGTATATCGGCTGTTTTGGTTACCACCACAAGCGCGCCATCAACCACCGACAAACGGCCCGTAAGGCGCTTGTCACGCAGTCGTAAGTTATAGGTACTTTCAGTTTCTAATTCGCGAACTGCAGTCATGTCGATGACCACGCTGCCCGCGTAGGTGGTTGCTAAAACCAGCCTACCACCAGCAATGCTGTCCACCTTACCGGTTAAGATATCGCCGTTTTCAACAACCACAGTGTCCCCATGAGCAAAGCTGTAAAAAATCATGCTGACGGCAAGCACAAAGAGATAGCGATTCATTTATTTATTCCTACTGAGGTTTATTCACACGGACGCCTATTTCGACCTTTGCTGCTGCTGATTTCTTCTTTGCGCAAATTAGCGGAGAAAGACTGCGGCTCATTTGGCGTCGCTGGCGTCTTTTTTGCATTTTTCTATCGTTCTATTTTTCCATCAAGCAACTTCTGACCTACCCAATGCCGAGCAAAGTGTGACGCCGTGCGACCACTACGCACACCCCGGGCTAGCGCCCAACGCAGTGCATCTTGGCGAAACGTTTCGCGTCGAAATTCCTCCGTGTCAATTTGACTGGGGTCATAGTCGGCGACCAATCTATGTACCCAAACTTCCGCCATATCCAAATAAGCCTCTTGGCGAAAGGGGTAAAATGACAACCACAGACCAAATCTATCGGATAACGAGATCTTTTCTTCAACCGCTTCACCATGATGTAACTCGCCATCAACTAAACCGCTTTTACTATTGTCGCTGCCGCGCTCTGGCAACAAGTGGCGTCTATTTGAA
>Ga0209830_10003558_pt1 | contig 11848 bp, 9 predicted proteins | sample ArcticOcean_MG_C_12_FD_187439 | JGI IMG/M metagenome (GOLD analysis project Ga0209830, IMG submission 187439) | Marine microbial communities from western Arctic Ocean - ArcticOcean_MG_CB8_130 (SPAdes) (version 2) | ecosystem: Environmental > Aquatic > Marine > Oceanic | place: Arctic Ocean...
TAATTTATTATTTTTTCCAAGATATTCTAAAATATCTTTATTTCTTTCTAAAGCTAAGTTTTTAAAAAATTTGGTATTTTTTTTTATTTTTTGATTACTTTTAGATTTAGGTTTAAAATCAGATACTGCAGCCGCACAGACAGCTATATCTACTGGTAAAAGTTTTTGCACAGCACTCATCATTTCTTCACCACTATTTATTCTCTTTACCGTAATGTCTTTTGAATAGTTTAAAGAAGTAGGACCAGCCACTAAAGTAGTTTTCACTCCTAATTTAGATAATGCCAAAGCAATTTCATATCCTTGTTTGCCACTCGACTCATTAGAAATATATCTAACAGGATCAATGTATTCTCGTGTTGGACCCGTAGTAACTAATGCACTAATTTTTTTTGCTTTTATTAAATCTCTATTCTCAAAATATTCTTTTAAATAGGAAAAAATTTGCCGAGGACTTGACATTTTACCTTCTCCATATTCACCACATGCCATTTCACCATTTATTGGTCCAATAAATTTATATCCATAGTCAAGTAAATTTTTTAAATTATTTTGTGTTGCCTTGTGTAGCCACATCCTAACATTCATTGCTGGTACCAAAATAATATCTTTATTAGACGCAAGAATAACAGTAGTTGCTAGATCTTCCGCTTTACCGGCAGTTAATTTCGTCATCATATTTGCTGTTGTGGGTAGAACTAAAATTATATCTGCCCAACGAGATAAAGAAATATGGTCAATTTCTTTTTCACTATTTACATCAAAAATATTTTCAAAAACTTTATTGTTTGATAAAGATGTTATGGATAAAGAAGTGACAAATTCTTTTCCACTCTTTGTAAGAATTGTTTTTACCTCTACGTTATTTTTAACTAACAGTCGAATAAGGTCTAATGCTTTGTAAGCAGATATTCCACCACCAATTACTAACAGAACTTTTTTACTTTGAATTGACATTGTGACAATTAAAATACTAATAAAACAGCAATTACAATACCTAAAAAACTAATGATGATATTATTTCTTAAGTTTTTCAACTTCATCCCTTCAATTTCTAAACCTCTATTATTTTTTAGGCTTAGATTTAATTTACCTTCAGCTAATAGCTGGAGGGCATAGTTTGCTTTGTCCATAAAATTGGGAATATCAGGTATTCTTTTTAAAATTTCAGAAGAAGTATTTATGGCTGAGTCTAAAGTCGCTTTAGGACTCTTAACACTTTTAATCCAATCCTCTAATACTGGTCTAGAAATTTCCCAGATATTAGTTTCGGGGTAGAGCTTTCTCGCGACACCCTCTACAGTTACCATTGTTTTCTGCAATAATAAAAGCGGTGTTTGCGTTGGCATATTAAATTTTTCTGTAATCTCAAAAAGTTGGGCTAATAAATTTCCGCCTGAAATATCTTTTATAGATTGACCAAAAATTGGTTCTCCGACAGACCTTAATGCTTGTGCAAATTCTTCTTTAGAAGCATTCCGCGGTACTAAACCTGCCTCAAAATGAACTTCTGCAACTTTTGTATAGTCTCTTTTAATAAACCCGTACAAAATTTCTGCTAAATATTTTCTGTTATTTTTATCTAATCTACCCATAATTCCAAAATCTACAGGAATAATATTACCTGTTTGGTCTACAAATAAATTCCCTTGATGCATATCTCCATGGAAGAAACCATCTCTCACTGCTTGTTTAAGAAAGTGTTGAATTAAATCTTCTGAAAGTTTTTTCAAATCTACACCAGATTTCTTTAATAATTCATGTTCTCTTATTGAAATACCATTAACTTTATCTAAGGTTAGAACTTTTCTAGAAGTATAGTTCCAATAAATTTTCGGGACATTAAATCCTTTGTCATATTTTGTATTTTCATATAATTCATTAGCAGCGGCAGCTTCAAATCTTAAATCCATTTCAATATTGGTAATCTCTCTCAACAAATGAACAACTTCTATCAATTTAAGTCTTTTTGTTTTTGAAAATAAACTTTCCACAATGTAAGCGAACAACATTAATGCATCGAGTTCCTCATTAAATTTTTTCTCTATTTCAGGTCTTAAAATTTTTACAGCAACCTCTATTTGTTCGTTATCAATTTTTATTTTTGCTATATGTACTTGGGCAATAGAAGCTGCCGCTATAGGTTCACTTAAAGTAATTATATTTTGATACAAATTTTCGCCTATTTCTTTTTTTAAAATTTTCTTAGATTCGTAGAGTTCAAAGGGGGGTAATTTGTCTTGTAATTTAACTAAATCATCAGCTAAAACTTCTCCTATAATATCAGGCCTGGTAGCTAAAAATTGACCAAGTTTGATGAAAGTAGTACCCATCCCTTCCAAAGCGTCACACATTTTTTCACCAGGTTTTTTTTTTTTATTTGTTGATTTTTTTATTGATCCAATCGAGAGAAAGTCAAAAAATAACTTTATGATGAAAGGTATTTTGTAAATTTCATTAACTACATCAACAGCCCCTGATGAAGCAAGCTTTCGTGCTATCTTGAATAATTGAAAAATACTTTTGAACATAATTAGATTTTCCAACCAGAGTGTATAGCAGAAATACCATTAGATAAATTTCTAAATTCTACATTCGAAAATTTATTTTTTTCCAACAAATTTACAAGCTCTTTTTGGTTATAAAATTTGTCTATACTGCTAATTAAATACTCATAAGGGTGTTTGCTGCCAACTACAATTTTACCAATTAATGGAATTAGTTTAGAATATCTCTGATACAATAAATTCAAGATCTCATTCTCAACCGTAGAAAATTCCAGACAAAAAAAACGACCACCAGGTTTTAATACGCGATATGCCTCTCTTAAGCACAAATTTATATCCGTAACATTTCTTATGCCGTAGCTTATTGTATAAAAATCAAAAGTATTCTCTTTGAAAGGTAATTTCTCTGCTGAACTTAAATACCATTTAATATTAGCGAGGAACTTTAATTTTTTTTTGCCCGTCTCAAACATTTCTTTATTTGGTTCTACGCAACAGAAAATATTATTATTGTTATTTTTTTTAGAAATCATTTTCGCTAGATCACCTGTACCTGCGGCTACATCAATTATTTTATCTCCACGTTGTGGGTTCATCCAGCTAATTAAGTTTCTTTTCCAAAGTCTATGGACTCCTAAAGACATAAGATCATTCATTAGATCGTAATTCTTATAAACTTTACTAAATACGGAGTTGACTAGTTTAGTTTTATCTTGATTATAGATATTCATAATTAAATTATATGCCAGAATTACCTGAAGTTGAAGTTGTTAAAAAGTCACTAGAACACAAACTCAAAAATTTAACAATAAAAAGAGTTTTTATTAATAATAACAAACTAAGATATAAAATAGATAATAAATCATTTCATAAACTTAAAGATTTTAAAATTATTTCTGTTAAGAGAAGAGCTAAGTATTTACTCATAAATTTAAATCAGAATTTAACAATTTTAGCTCATCTTGGAATGACAGGAAAATTTTTCATTTTTGATAAAAATAAAAAGTATAAAACAAGTTTTTATTATCATTTAAAAAAAAATGACTCTAAACATGACCACCTCACTATTTTTTTGAACAAGGGAATTAAAGTAGTTTATAACGATATAAGAAAATTTGGTTTTATAAAATTATTACAGAGTCAAAATATCTATGAGTCTGAACATCTTAAATCTTTAGGTCCAGAGCCTTTATCTAAAAACTTTAATATAAAGTATATTAGTAATTATTTTTTAAATAAAAAAACAAAAATAAAAGATTTATTGATGAGTCAAAAATTTATTGCAGGTATAGGTAATATATACTGTAATGAAATATTATTTTTATGTAAGATAAATCCTCTCAGAATTGTTAAAAAAATCAATAAACAAGAATTAATTGATATAATAAAATTTACAAAAAAAATCTTAAAAGATTCAATATCTCGAGGAGGATCATCAATAAAAAACTTTACTAGCTCTGAAGGAGAAAAGGGAAATTTCCAAAAAGTATTTAATGTCTACAATAGGTTAAAAAAAAAATGCAAAACAAAAAAATGTCCAGGTATTATAAAAAAAATCTTCACTTCTGGCCGTTCATCATTCTTTTGCCCTAAATGCCAAAAATAATTGAAGTTGACCGCTATATTTTAAAGGGATATATATCATCAAAATATGCCGAATACAGCCTCAGCTATTAGAAGAGTAAGAAGAGTGGTTAAACAAACCGCTGTTAACCGTATTAGAAAAAGTAAATATAGAGCTGCAGTTAAAAAAATGGATGATTTAATAAAAAGTGGTGAAAAAGATAAAATAAAAGCTTTTTTCGCTGATTTTCAATCTATTCTAATGCAGGTAGCTAAAACAGGGACAATAAACAAGAAAACTGCGTCAAGAAAAATTTCAAAAATTTCAAAAAAAATTTCAAATTAAATCAAAAATTGTAACACCTCCTAGTTGTTTCTCCGCTAAACTATAAGTAAAATTTTTACTATATTTAGTTTGTTTAGGAAAAAATTTCTAGATGTAGAGTATTAAATTTTAAGTTGTAGAATATTTTTAGTAAAAATATTTTTTATTTATTTTCAAACAAAAAAATACAACCTGAGTTAAATTATTTTAAAATCTTTAAATAAACTTCTTGTAATTAGTTATTAGAAAAAATAAATAATAGTTTCTTTTTAAAAATCATATGGAAAAAAAATCTATAAACACTCTAGAAAATTTTACATCTGAAGAAGAAAAGCTTTTAGTATGGAGCGATGTACAAAGTTCGTTTGAAAAAAATTTTGGCACAGAGATATATACAAGCTGGTTGAAAAACATTTCACTATTAACAGAGTATAACGACTATCTTGTTTTAGGTGTGCCCACTAGATTTTTCAGAGATTGGATAGTTTCCAGATATTTAGATAAAATATTAGCTCAAATAAAAATATTCAAAAATAGCATTAATAGAGTTGAATTTAAAATATCAGAAGAACATAAAATTAATTCTATTGACGCCTTTAAAGAGGATGATTTTAATAAAGTTACAGAGATTAAAGACTCAATACTAAATTATAACAGACTGAATCCTAATTTAAATTTTGATAATTTTGTTTCTGGGTCAAGTAATGAAATTGCCCTATCATCTTCAAAAAAAGTTTGCGAACAAACCTCTAGGTATAATCCCCTTTATATATATGGAGGAGTTGGACTAGGTAAAACACACCTTTTAAATGCTATTGGCTTAGAGCTAAAGAAAAAAACTAACGTTATGTTTATTTCTGCTGAGAGATTTATGTATCACTTTATTAAATCAATAAAAAAAAATGACATGGTTAATTTTAAAGATTTTTTTAGAAAATCGTCAGTATTTATTATTGATGATATTCAATTTATTAGAGGTAAAGAAGGTTTGCAGGAAGAGTTTTTTCACACATTTGATAGTCTTATTGATAAAAGTTCCCAGGTAATTATTTCAGCTGATAGAGCACCCACGAAACTAGACAGAGTTCAAGAAAGAATTAAGTCTCGATTAGCGGGCGGTCTAGTAGTTGACATCGATAACCCAGATATAGACTTAAAAGTTAAAATTATAAAAAAACGTTTAGAGGATGTTCAGAATCAATTTAAAGAAAACAGTAATATAAGCGAAGAAGTTATTAATTTCATAGCAACAGAAAGCAAGACAAATGTAAGAGAGTTGATAGGTGTTTTAAATAGAGTAGTTACATTCAGCAGAATACATAAAAAAGTCCTAACGACTAGTGATTGTAAGAATATCCTTAAAGATGTTTTTAACCATACTAAAATCATCACAGTGGATAAAATACAGAATACAGTGGCGAATTTTTTTAATATACCGCTAGCTGAAATGTTGTCTCAAAGAAGATCTAGGCCATTAGCCAGACCAAGACAAATCGCAATGTATCTAGCAAAAAAAATGACCACCAGATCTTTACCGGAAATTGGCAGACGTTTTGCCAACAGAGATCACACGACAGTAATCCATGCTGTTAAAACAATTACAAGACTCTCAGAAAAAGATGATGAAATGAAAAAAAATATTGAACAACTTCGAAGTCTATTATTAGAAGAATAAAATATATGCAATTTGTAATTAAAAGAGACGCATTATTAAAATCATTAACACTTGTTCAAGGCATTATAGAAAAAAAAAATACACTTCCTATCTTGTCCAATGTTTTGTTAGATGCAAAAAATGGAAAATTATCAATAATTGCAACTGATCTAGACCTAGTATTTTATGATGAAATTAGTGAAATTCAAATTAACAAAGATGGAGCTACAACTACATCCGCAACAATTTTGTATGACATTTTAAGAAAAATATCAGATAACTCAGATATAAAATTTGATTTAAAAAATGAAAATAAATTAAATTTAATAACCGATAATTCTGATTTTAATCTTCTATGCTTACCAACTGACAATTTTCCGAATTTTGCAGATAGTTTTGAAAGCAATGAAATTTCATTTAATAAATCAAAACTTCTTGCACTTTTAAACAAAACAAAAATATCTATCTCGAGTGACGATACTAGACATTATTTAAATGGTATATATCTACATCTGACAGAGGCTAAAGATAGAACCTATTTAACTGGTGTCGCCACAGATAGTCATAGACTATCTTCGAGTAGTATAGAAATAGATACTGGTAAATCCTTTCATTCAATAATTTTACCAAAAAAAACTGTCTTTCAATTATGCAATTTAATATTAGATACTAATGAGAAAGTTTTAGTACAGACTAGTGAAAGTAAAATTCAATTTAAAATTGGAAAAATAAAATTAATTTCAAAAGTAATAGATGGAAAATTTCCTGATTATAGAAAAGTTGTACCTGTGGGCAATGATAAAACTTTAACAGTTATTTCTTCTGATTTCGTCCAAGCGATTGAAAGAGTTACTACAGTCTCTTTAGATAAAAAAGAAGGTGTGAAGTTATTATTAGGTAAAAATAACATTAAGTTTTCAGTTAATAGCACCAATTCTGGAGAAGGCAACGAAGTTATCAAGTCAAATTTTACAGGAGAAGAAATGACAGTTAGTTTTAATTCAAAATATCTGACCGATATTGCTTCTGAGATTGAGGATAAAAATTTAAAAATTAGCTTAAAAGATCCAATGTCCCCAGTACTAATTGAAGACATGTCAGATAAAAATAGTTATTATGTCGTAATGCCTATGAAAATCTAATTAATTAGTTTCACGTAATTTTTTAAATATTTGGCCTAAAACTGTTGATGTTAAAGAGGAATTTAAGGCTCATTCTTAAGTTCATTTCATATAAAACCAAAAAAATGATACAAGTTGCCATTACAAATCAATAATAAATGTCTAAAATTTCTGAAAAAATTTCCACGCAGTCATACAGTGCTGACTCTATTAAAGTTTTAAAAGGTTTAGATGCTGTTAGAAAAAGACCTGGCATGTATATTGGTGATACAGACGATGGTTCTGGTCTTCACCACATGGTTTTCGAAGTCGTAGACAATGCGATTGACGAAGCTCTAGCTGGACATTGCCAAAATATTTCGGTGAGCATGAATAAAGATAACTCTATTACAGTGGAAGACGATGGTAGAGGAATTCCTGTGGATATGCACAAAGGGGAAAAAATGTCTGCAGCAGAAGTGATCATGACACAGCTGCATGCAGGTGGTAAGTTTGATCATGATTCTTATAAAGTTTCAGGTGGATTGCATGGGGTAGGTGTATCAGTTGTTAATGCTCTTTCCGAAAGACTAGAATTAAATATTTTCAGGGATGGAAAAGAATACTTAATAGCTTTTAAAGATGGAAACTCTGTAAAGCCTCTAAAAGAAATAGGTAAAACTAAAAAAAAAGGGACAAAAATAAACTTTCTACCATCGAAAGAAATTTTTACTTCAACAAAATTTAGCTCGGCAATTCTACAAAAAAGGATGCGTGAACTTGCTTTTTTAAACAAAGGCATAAGCATCATCTTAACAGATAGTACTACAGCAAAACCTAAAGAATATATAAATAAATATGAAGGCGGTATAGTAGAATTTGTTAAATATATTAATCAAAAAAAACCCCAACTAATTAATAAAAATGAAATAGCAATATTTAAAAAACCAATATTTGTAACAGCGGAAAAAAATAAAATAGCTGTAGAATGTTCATTTGAATGGAACGCAGGATATTCAGAAGATGTTTTAGCATTTACTAATAATATTCATCAGAAAGATGGAGGAACCCATCTTCTTGGATTTAGAAGTGCTTTAACGAGAGTAATTAATAAATATGCAAATGATAAAAATTTAGGTAAAAAAAATAAAGTTACTATTTCAGGCGACGATATTAAAGAAGGTCTAGTTGCAGTGCTATCTATTAAAATGCCTGATCCAAAATTTTCTTCTCAAACAAAAGATAAACTTGTTTCTTCGGAAGTAAGATTAATAGTTGAGAGTATAGTAAATGAAAGAGTCGCTACATGGTTTGATCAAAACCCTTCTGTCACTAAGAATATTTTAGAAAAAATTTTACAAGCAGCAATTGCAAGAGACGTAGCTAGAAAAGCTAGAGATAGCGTAAGAAGAAAAGGTACATTTGAATTGTCCGGTCTACCTGGAAAGCTTGCAGATTGTCAAATTTCAAAAAGAGAAGGGACAGAGCTTTATATAGTTGAGGGAGACTCGGCCGGTGGCTCAGCTAAACAAGGAAGATCTAGAGAATATCAAGCTGTGTTGCCGTTAAGAGGAAAAATATTAAATACCTATGTAAACAACAAAACTAAACCTAACGGTATAAGCAATGATTACGCAACAAAGGCACTTGCAAAAATGATGTCGTCTAATGAAGTGGTAACTTTAATTAATGCACTAGGTACAGGATCTAAAGATTTTAATATAGAGAACTTAAGGTACGACAAGATTATAATTATGACCGATGCCGATGTAGATGGTTCTCATATTAGGACTTTATTACTAACTTTTTTTAACAATTTTCCTTTCAATAAACTAATAGAGAATGGTCACTTATATTTAGCTCAACCACCTTTGTTTAAAGTCACCAAAGGAACAAAAAGTGTCTATATAAAAGATGAAAAAAGTCTAGAAGAGCACATTTTAAAAATCTCTGAAAAAACTGGAAAAATGAAGAAAGGATCTTCAGAATTTAATAAGTTTATGGAAGAACAAAGACAAAAATTGTCAATTCAAAGATTTAAGGGATTAGGAGAAATGAACCCTGAAGAACTTTGGCAGACTACTCTAAATCCAGAAAACAGGACTCTATTACGTGTGCAGTATTCAAAAGAAACAAAAGAAAAATCTAAAGACGACCAAAAAATTATCGACATTCTGATGGGTGATGATGTTGCGCCTAGAAAAGAATTTATCACTAGTAACGCTTTAGAAGTAGCTAATTTAGATATTTAGTTGTTAAAATGAATTTTTCTACTCTATTTAGATTAGAAGAGAACCTTCACTTAGACAAAAAAACACTAGTAAACCTAAGATGGATTGCCATTATTGGTCAGATAATTGCAATTAATTTTGTCCATTTTTATTTAAAGTTAGATCTTCCTTATATTGAAACACATATTATTATTTTTATTGGATTCATAACAAACATAGTTCTTCAATTTAACATAAGAACAAATCAGTTAAAAGATCTCTCATCTTCCCTTTTTCTTGCTTATGATTTGTTGCAATTAAGCGCCTTACTATACTTAACGGGAGGAATTTTTAATCCATTCGTGCTACTTATAATTATTCCAACTATAGTTTCCTCAACATTTTTAAGCATGGGAACAACAATAATTTTAGGAACCATAACTATAGGTCTATTATTTATTTTAAAAGAATATCACAAGATACTTCCTGGTTTAGATATATATAATTTTAATTTCCCCGAATATTATTTAGCTGGAGTTTTAGTTTCTATAATTATTGGATTAGTTTTTTTAAGTTATTTTGGAATAAGATTCTCAGGTGAAACGAAAAAAAGATCTGAAGCACTTGATAAACTTCAACAAGTAATGGCAAAAGAGTATGAACTTGATTCACTTGATGGACAGGCTGCAGCAGCAGCACATTCTTTAGGCACACCACTAGCTACCATCTCAGTAGTCGCTAAAGAATTAAAAAAAGAAATTGGAAATAGATCAAAATATTCAAAAGACTTAGACCTGTTAATTAGTCAGTCTAAAAGATGTAGTGATATTTTGAAAAAAATTTCAAAAAAAGAAATTAGTGACGATCAATTCATTAACTTAATAAAAGTAGAGAGTCTCTTAGAAGAAATTATTATCTCTTTTGAAGAAACTTCAGATAAAAAAATTACCTTATTAGAAAATGGAGATAAAAATAAGATAAATATTAAAAGATCTCCAGAAATTGTTTTCGGACTAAGAAACTTTATTGGGAATGCGATTAAGTTTGCAGACAGAGAAATACGTATAAAATTGATAAGTGATGAACAAAACCTTGTATTGATAGTAAATGATGATGGACCAGGTTTTGCAGAAGATATTATTAAGCTTATTGGTGAGCCATATTTAAAATCAAGATCAAAACAAATAACTAATAAAGCCGGTCTTGGGTTGGGTATTTTTTTAGGTAAAACACTCCTAGAAAGAAAAAAGGCCCAATTAACTTTTTTTAATAAAGAAGATTTAAAGGGTGCTGCAGTTAAAATAGCTTGGTCCATATCAGATATTAAAAATTAATTTTAAGCAGGTTTTGATAGGTCATGCGCTATATAGCAACAAAACTGCATATTAAATCAGAACGGCTGAGGTCCCAAAAGCTCTTACTATCGCTTATATTCAAAAGTATAAGAAAGAATTTTATAGGCTAATTTTGCTACCAAGAAATTATAAGAGTTAAATCCTTTAATTGGCGATAATTCATTAATGTCGGCACCAACAATATTTGAATTTTTTGCAGCAATTTTAATAATATTTAAAGTTTCATCCCATAGTAATCCACCTGGCTCAGGAGTTCCAGTTGCTGGCATAATGCTTGAATCTAACCCATCGACATCAAACGTTAGGTAAACAGTTTTATTTTTTATCATTTTTTTAAATTTCTTTAAGTCCCACTTTAATTTATCTTTAGCCCAAAAAATATTAATTCTTGCCTTATTTTTTTTTAAAAAAGGTATTTCACTTTCAGAGATATTTCTAATACCAAAAGAAATAATAGACACATTTTTATAATCTAGACACCTTTTGATAGCTGATGCATGTGAAAATTTTTCACCATTATAACTTTCTCTTAAGTCTGCATGGGCATCAAAGTGTAATAAGCAAATTTTTTTATGTTTTTTTACAAATGGGACAATACATCCAGAAGTAATTGAGTGTTCACCACCAAAAGTAATAGGGAAAAGTTTTTTATTCAAAATTTCCTCATTTATATCTGACATTTTTTTTAGAGCTTTTTTAATATCTTTATCAATCTTGAATGGCTTTAACGTTTTAATCCCAATTTTTTTGCACGGCTCACAATGTAACTCTTCATCATATAACTCTACTTGGTGAGAGGCCTTAATAATTTCTTTAGGTCCATTTCTGGTGCCACCACCGTAGCTAACTGTTTTTTCAAGTCCGAAGGGAACAACCACAACCTTCTCTTTAAAATCGATCTTATTATCAATTCCTAGAAAGCCATTTTTATTTGAAAGATATTCCATTTTTAAATATTTTTATTTGAATATTTTTGAAAATTTTTTTCTATCTCTTTTTTTCCAATGTTCACGATGGTACGCATCACTTGCAATTAAAGGTAATACGCTTGTTGCTTCAGCAAATACCATTTGTTCTTTTGTTACGTCAACTTTACCCCATGAACTTGCTTCTTTTAATGTGGAACTACTACAA
>Ga0209830_10003559_pt1 | contig 11846 bp, 7 predicted proteins | sample ArcticOcean_MG_C_12_FD_187439 | JGI IMG/M metagenome (GOLD analysis project Ga0209830, IMG submission 187439) | Marine microbial communities from western Arctic Ocean - ArcticOcean_MG_CB8_130 (SPAdes) (version 2) | ecosystem: Environmental > Aquatic > Marine > Oceanic | place: Arctic Ocean...
GACGACGACGTCTCCGCTGCCATCTGGTTTCAACGCGTGGTGTGGCGACGAATGTGCCGTCAAAGCCGTCAAAGAATCCTTAATCGAATGCGTCCCGCGAATAACAAACAACAACGCTCTCACTTCCTTATCCTTGAACAAAACAAACGCAGGTTTATACGTACTCGGCTTAATCTGATGCAACAAAATCTCCTGTCCTCGGTCTTTCTCTAACCTACCCTCGATCGTCTCGTAATCCCTCGCGCGTCGTAACATCTTATTATACTTCAACGCTAACTTAATCCTTTGCAACTTCTCATCGAGCCTCTCCCCATTCGCTACACCCGATTCCTTATTCACGTTCTCGTTAATTCTCTCCTTCGTCACTCGTCTCCCCTCGCCCTTAATAATCACCGCTTCGGCGATTTCTCTCGAGCACTCCCTGTTCGCCATCGCTCTTATGGCCAATAAATGATCAAGGCGCCATATCTTCAGCACTTGCATCGCGTCGGTCCAGCCCATCTGCACGACTCTCGTTAATCTGGCAGCCGTTTCCCCGTACGTCGTTGGTTGTTCCGCGAGCCTGTAGTCCGATAATTGGTCTTTATTGACTTCGTCATTTTTTTCGTCATCACCGTCATCATCAACGTCGTCCGAACGAGAGGAAGAATTCTGCCGCTTGTGCTCAGAAGACGTGGTCACCTTTGCTTTATTCGCGTAGAACAACGACGCGAGTGTCGTCAGCGTCGCAGCGGCTACGACTGATGCCATTTGATATTATTATGATTATTTTGATTATGATTAGTAGTACTTGACCTCTTACTCTACTTTTCCTTTGCACTCTGTTTAAAGCCTCGCTGATGTTTTTAGCTGATTGGAATACGTGTTCTCGCTGATGGCTGTCGCGGCAGAAAAAATATCGCTCAGTTATAACGCTGGTTTATGTAGTAGTATTGTGATTGTTACGAGTATGAGTGTGAGTACGTGACCTCTTACTGCTCCTGGTTTGGCTTTAATTTGGAATATATTCTTACTCATGTGGAAAAATATCGATCTCTGTTCTAACGGTTTTTATGGTTTAGGGTTTCAAATAAGTATGAATAAAAGTGGTTTTTTATATTCGTTATAAGTAAGTAAAGAAAAGGTACGCGAGTGTGTGTGTGTGTGTATGTATGTATATCACGAACGATGATGATCACAGAATTGTTTTGGTTCATTCTGCGTTATTATATAGGATTGTTTGTTATTTATTGTGTACGCTACGCGCTGAGCTTTTTGTTATTTATATCGGATATTTTTAAGTTTTCTCTTCCGCGCGTCTTCTTTTTGTTGTTCTTGTTCTGCGCAGCGCGCGCTTGCGTTAAAGTAGCGAGTACCGCGATTGAGGACGCAAAAGGCGTAAGTGAAAGCCTTGGACGATGATGTGAACGAACGATGTTGCGATGTTTTGAACAGTACAAAAAACGGAATTGAAGAATGTATTTGTTTTCACTTTTACACGGCAGGTTAACAAGGTTTCCTAAATACAAAGTCTTTATAAAATGCAAACGTTCGCGCATAAACTCGAGAGCGAATCATTCAAGCAAATGGGATCTGTGAGCCCTTTGCATAAGAGAAAAGGACATACGAAGATACCGTTTAAGAGGCAAACCGTGGCATACGTGCAATGGGATCTCGGCGAACCCGTGCGTGAAGTTCCGACGCCGTGCGATTCACCTTCCGCCGTTTATAGCGGTCCCGAAGAAACGATAAACGTGAACGATATCATCGAGCATCACGGCGGAATTTTTCAACCCTTTGGCGAAGCCGATGAAATTAAATTGAAGTTTTCTTTGGAAGATTCGAAAACTGGTGAGGAGACTCGTGTTGCCAATACGCAGCACGATTTGCGCGTTCAAGTCATCGACGGCGTGTGCTTTCTCTCGGTCTCTGAAGACGCAAAGCCGGAGAAGTTTTCAGGGAAGGCAAAAAGAACGTTACACCCAGGCGCAATCCTTGCGTTCTGCCATCACTCGAGGGAACGCAAACTTGAGCTGTATCGAAACAGTGTCGCTCACGCGTAAATGAATGATTTTTTCCCTCATACGCGCAAGAAATGCTATATACATACTACAAAAATACAATTTCTAAATACCTCCTAAATCGTTCACGTACGTTTTTGGCGAATCATTAAACTCGACATCTTTATATAAACCATTCTTTCCATTCCCACGTCCTGAACACCTAAACGTCAAACTCACTCTTTTACCATCGATTAAATCTTCGTTACGGATACCGTGCTCCCACTCGAATCTACATTTACCTCCCTGCACTTGCAATGAATACCTAGGTAAAGTCTTCGCTATTGTAATCCCGTGATTCTTGTTCATTCGATATCTCATCGTACAGTTTCCAATCATCGATAAATTAACGATTATATCTGACGCGAGAATCCTATCGTCGACGTGTAAACGTAATTCGTGCCCTTTTTCTTTCACGTATTCAATCGCGTTACATTCGTTACAAGCGAACCCGAATTCTTTCAAACCAATATAAGCGTAATCATTCACTCGTAATTTTTCTAAAACTAGCTCTTGAAACGCGAGTGGAATTTCATGAATTGCTTTATAAACCTCGCGTCTCGCTCTATCGGCCTGTACGCCCCAAGATTTACCGAAGTGGTGTCCATTCCCGCTCGCGTTTCTGTCATCGAATTTCTGTTCCGTGTCGTCATATACCGCTTTCAAAATCGCGCGCTCTTCTTCTTCGCTTATGAAATTCTCAATCACGAGATGTCCGCTGATATAGCTCGGACTCTCCAATTTCTCGGCTATCTTTGCTGATTTCTTCATAATTTCGAACGCGTTATTTATCGTCGTCTTACTTTTGTTAATATTATCCAACAAATCAAAACTCCTCGGCTCAACGTCACCCTGTTTCGTCTTCGTCAGATCCTTCTTCTCATCTACATCACCTGGTATCATCAATCCCTCTTTGTCTACACCATCGACGGCGAAATCATCATCATCGCGATAATCACCATCCCTCTTACTATCTATGCACGTATTCACGTGTACATCAATCAACGTTCTCGCGATATCTTTCGAACAAATTGGACATGCCGTAAACGAACTTCCCACAACATTCTTTCGCATTTTAGTCTCATCCTCGTTCTGTCGTCGTCGTACGCGTGATCCGAATAAGGTCAATTGTTGCCCTCTTAACGGCGCTTGTCGTTTCTGACCATTGCGCTTCTTCATTCGATAGAGAAAGAGATAGAGAGTGTGTGTGTGTGATTATCGCGCGTGAACACAATCACCCCTAGCTCTGATTGAGGTTTATATTTTGATCTGATGAAACATTTAACCATCACATCAATTCTTATTATTATGCGGTACGTTGTTCCGTATCATACGCTGCATATCTCAGAGAAGACAATCAAAATCAAGCCATCGTCAAAGATATGCAGCGCGTGATCACGAATCACGACGATACCGATCGATAAAAACGAGGACGCAAATCGTCATTTATATAAAAAGTCAAACTTATTAACTGCTAGTAACATTTCAAAAAGCGTTTTAGTAGGAGCCATAATCGCATCATCTCATTAACCGCACGCAGTGCCATCGAAACAAGAAGAACGAATCGCGCGCGCAAAGAAAAATGATCCCAGAGCTCTTCTTAGCCTTAGCGGGCGTTCCAGGCGACTGCTTCGTCATCAAACCGTTCGAATCACCGCTTCATCCAACGCGTTTCGCAGTGAACGAGATCTTCGCAGTGAGCAACGCAGAGCAAATGCAGATCTCGAGACTTTTGAAAGTAGGACTAGCGATCAACTGCTTAAGGAAGTTCGTTGATTTAGTCCATGGAGATGATGATGCAGCAGACGATGATTTAAGTCACGGTTTCAGTAAGCGATCGAGCGATAGGAATCGTACTTGTGCGTACTTACGAGCGCTCGCGAATTCTTTGTCCAGCGAGATCTTAAGCTCGTACGAGGAGCTCTTAGTCGAATTAGAGCGAGAGGTTTTACGAGCGAGGATTGAACCGCACGCGATCGCGATCGAAGGATTTTTAGGGAAATGGACGATAGCTTTACCTGGACTCTGTGAAGCGTTGAAGAGAGTGATCGAGCATAGGGAGGACGATCGAGATCGAGGGTTCATGAAAGGGGCGAAGTTGATCGACGAAGTACAGTTTCGGTATCGAGCGTGCGGGAGTTTCGAGACGAAGGAGATGTTGAGGAAAGTGAGGAGAGCGGTGATGGGGCAGTTTTATAAGCATTGTTTTGCCTGGATGGCGTTCGGGACGTTGACTGAGGATTTCTTGCGACAAGATCGAGGACGGGATCGACAAAGACGAGGAGGTTCGTTTTTTATTGGACGCGTTTGTGACGAAGAAGAAGAGGCGATGATGGACGTAGGAGTTTCTGCTGGGATTGATGAATTTAGTAACCATAAAGGAAGTTTTCAAGACGATGATTATTTAGAAAATGCAAAAGAGTTGCCTAGCGATGGAGGTGCGGCTTCGTGGCGCGACGCGTTTGCGGTGAAGATTGAGCAAACGCCGAAACGAATGTCGGCGAGCGACGCCGAGGCCGTGCATTTCGTTGGCCGATGCGTTCGCGCAATGCGTTTACATAAAAGAGCGCTCGAGTTAAGAAGGCGAAGGAATTTTGATAGTCACGGTAGTGTGAACTTTAATAAAGCGAATATAGATTCGTTTTTAGATATGCACGCGAGCGAAACTGCGAGAGATATTGAAAATATCGTTTTAGGTATTTCTCAAACTGATGATGAACTTTCTCAACCAATAAACGACGGCGAAGATGATTTTGACGATTTTTCAGCGCTTGCAATTGTCGTAAATAGAGCGAAAGTGAGAGTATCGAAAAGGCTTGGAGAAATAATCGATGCAGAGACTTATGCACTATCTCGATTTGACGACGATTTCAAAACAGAAAAGAGCACTTCTTCTTCTTCTTCTTCTTCTTTCGTGATGGATACGTTCGCGTCGTTGAGAAACTTTTTCTTATTACAAAGAGGCGATATCTTTGCTTCACTTTTGGACGATGAAAACTCTATTTTTGTACTACCTGAACATGATTCTAGTGCGATGAAAAGTAGTAATAACTATTTCGCTTCGAAGAAACGCGTCGATGCTGCATGGCAAGATGCTCTCGCGATGAACTCTTTCGACGGAGCGAGTGAACGATTCTCCTTGAAGCGTTTGAGTAGTAGTAGTAATAAAAATACTAGTACTTTGAATGAAGATGAAGTAAGTAAGGGCAACGAAATTCCATCATATGATGGCTTTCATGACGTATATATGATATATGAAAGAGTTTGGCCAGTGGGTTTACTCGTAACCGATTTCGCGCTCGAACGATACGGTACGATTTTCAAGTCGTTGTTTAGGTTGAGGCGCGCGCGGTCCGCTCTTTCGCGCGTTTGGCAAAATATTAGTAGACATAATCGCACGAATGTTCGCGAAACTAGTGGCGCTTTCGATTACAGTACTACAGATGCGAACGGCCTATTACTGAAAGCGAGAAGTGCGATTGATTTTACGTTGCGAAATTGGGAACAATACGCTAGCGAAGACGTCATTTCGCATAGATGGTCGTTGTTTACAAAATCTATGGATTCTCATAATAATAGTGATTTCGAGAAGGCGACGAAATCGCATCGGGAGTTTATTGTCAGCGTATCGCGAGAACTGTTCGTTAACGATGGGGGGAGTAGAAAGCACAACACCATTGGCAACGTCGAGAAAACAATCGCAGAGACGGCAAATTTAGCATTCGCTTTGGAGTTTCTCAGCAGAGAATATCGGGACATTAAAGGTCGTTCTAATAGCGCAAACGACAAAAGCGACGAAGATTTAGATACGAAATTATATCACAACGAACATATAGTCACAAAAGCAGAGCGAATTGAATCACGAGCGTTAGAGTGCAATACTCTTTTATGCGCGGCGTTACGAGCAGACGTATTGGGCATTTCTGACGTATCACTTGGCGAGAAGGTCAACGCATTACTCTTTCGCCTCGAATTCAACCAATAGAATAGATTTAATAGTAAAGTAAAGTAATAGATTCAATAGTTTATGATAGTACATAGTATATTTATGCGAACGTCGTTGCGTTGCGAAGGTTAGCGTCGGCCAAAAATGCTAAAGCATATCCAGCGTGCATCGCCGCGCCATCTTTCAAAATTGATTCATCCAAGTAATATTTTGCTGAATGCAACGGATGCACTGCGCCTATTTGTTTATTATAGCTTCCAATCCATGACATGACGCTTGGATATTCGTTTGCAAAGAACGAAAAATCTTCCGCCGGCATTACTGGATCGACGTCCAAAACTGTATCTAGAGCAGCTCCAAAGACAATTTTTGCAACTTCCTTCGCAAAGTTTGCAGCTCGAGCATCATTCACTGTCGGTGGATATACTTCGCGACTCGCGAAACTTACATCAACGACGCAACCGTGAGCACTACCGAGAGCGTTGGCAGCTTTTGAAAGTTCTTCCATCGCCCAGGAAAATGTTTTCGGTTGAAGAGAACGCAACGTTCCAGTCAATATCGCCTCATCTGGCATTACGTTGGCCACAGTTCCAGCGTTAAATGTTGATATAGTTATGACTACTGAATCTAAAGCTGAAGTTTTCCTGGAAACGATCGTTTGCAAACCCGTGACTATATTCGCAGCACATACGATTGTATCTACGTTCTTATGCGGCACGGCCGCGTGTCCGCCTCTTCCCTTAACGATAATCTCAAATGTCCCGGCACCGGCCATAATGGTCCCCGACCTCGTTCCAAACGTCCCCGATGGCGTTTCCGGATAAGGCCAATTATGCAACGCAAACGCTGTCGCCGGCACTGGCAACATCTCTCTCATCGCTTTCGATTCTAACATTTTCTTCGCCCCGGCTCCGCCTTCCTCGGCTGGCTGAAACGCAAAATAAACGACGGCATCTTTCGCACAATCATTAGGAATCTCTCCTCTATCAACCATCCCTTTCAAGATCTTCGCCGCACCTAATAACATCGCCATATGCCCATCGTGTCCACACGCGTGCATCGCTCCAACGTTCTCGCTCGGAAACTCCACTCTCGCCTCTTCTCGCAGCGGCAACGCGTCCATATCCGCCCTCAAAAGAACTGCAATCTTCCCTTTACCTTTCTCGTTATCGCCATCGAGCGCTAATCTCGCGAGTATTCCGGTTTCCCCGACTGCGTTGAATTCAATCGCGTACTCTTCCAGTTTCTTCTTCACGAAATCGGACGTGAAGTACTCCTCGTGCATGAGCTCCGGCCTCCTGTGTAACTGGCGCCTTATTTCGATTAATTCTTCTTCGAACGATTCCATTCGTTTCAATAAGGTGATTTTCTCGATCAAGCTTTTCATCGCCGTCGAGCGCGTCAGGTTCTTTTGCTGCGAAGAAGTCATTTCGTATAAAGAAGTAATGTCTTCGTCGTGATCATCGAGTTGAAACCCTAAACAAGTGTGTGCGAAGAAGAAGAAGAAGAAGCGGCGAAAGATCGTCGCGAGAGAATTACTGCGCAGGAAGAATGCGCGAGTCATTCAGTACGATCGATTCGTTCTGACTACCTGGTGTTCTTTTAAATGATTGACGATGAATAAATGATGACTATTTTGTGAATCGTTTTTTGTGATGTTCGTGTACGTTGTATCAGAAAAGAAAATGTGTGGTGTTTTTACAATTTACGTCAAGTTCTCGCTTTTTAAAGATGCGGCGGCAGCATCTGGAGCCTCGGGGAAAGGAGTTTGTTCGGTCTCGACGTCGACGTACGCGAAGAGCACGTCGGAGTCTTCCGAGGCTCGAGGTTTTTGATTTGTATACCTCTGCAGTGGCGGCGGCGGTTTTAGTACTCGCGCTTGTGCGTGTCTCTGTTGTTCTCGTTGTTGTTGTTGTTGTTGTTGTTGTTGTAGAAGTCGTTGTTGATGTTGTCGCAGTCGAAGCGTATGTTGTTCGACGCGATGAAACGAAATAACTCGAGTGCGCCAGAATACGAGCGCTATAACCAAGACTATTGGCCATACTAACTCGAACGTTGGACTTTGTGCGAGACGTTCTAACGTCGACGCAATAGTTCGAGTAATGTCGCGGAAAGTAGGGTTTCCTGTAACGTTTCGGATCGTTTTTTGAATCTCAAACGAGACGTCGAGCGAGTGCAAGGCGCTTCGTTTTTCGTCGTAATCATCTTCTTCTTCTTCGTCTTCGTCTCCTTCTAATATGCGGTCCTCGAAGCGTATGCTTTTCTTTTTACCTCCAGTACTACTTCGCCTACTAAGATTTGATTTTGTGGCGCTATTGATGACTTTTTTGTCGTTATTGTTATTGTCGTTGTTTTCAAATGGAGAGAACGTACCATAATTCTTACTCGGCGAAGTCGGATCGACGAGCGAGGCAGAAGCACTTTTTGATTTTCGGCGCCGTATACCTTTTTTATCTGAGGAGGGCGAAGTCGGTGTTTTTGTGATGAAATATCGAGCATCATTACCATCGAGAGATTTCGCTTTTCGTCTGCTACTCGATTGCGTGCCCGCTGGATCCGTGCGACGAGATTCGGAACTTTTTGGCGTATCATCCTCATCGTATTCGTCGTCATCATCACTACTTCCCATGCCATCTCCGGCTTGTGATCGAGTGAAATGTGAACCGCGTTCGGATTCTAATTGAGAAGCGGTTTCTAACCAACGTCTTGTTGCAGCCATTCTCGACGCTTCTGATTTAGCGAGTTCGTCTTTTGTTTTCAATAAACTTCGCGTGAGTCTTTTCCTCTTCGCTTTTTCCATTCGCATCCACGCAACGAGTTTCGCCCGTCCATCTAAAGCGTTCAAATCGTTCTCTTCTGCCTCTCTCGCACTTTTTCGTTCTTCATCATCTAAATCATCTAAATCATCTAAATCATCGTCATCGAGTGAATACGAACTATCGGCATCATCGCCACCACCGACTCTACCGCTACTAAAATTCTTCTCGTTTTTCCTTTTAACGATTTCTACTTCTTCTACTACTCCAGCAATGGCGCTCGAAACAACTGGATCTAAAGCATCTTTTGCCGCTCTATATAACGCCTCTCCATTCGGAATTCCTCTCGCCTCGTGCGTAAATCTCTCTAAAGCGCTCGAAACAGTTCTCCGTAATTTGGCCTCCCATCTTCTCGCGCCAACGGCTTCGGCTGAGTTTGTATCGCTCGAACGTTCAAATCGTTGATTAACGTCATCTTCAAACTTTTCGTCGTCGTGTTGTTCGCGCATTGCGTGGACTAGAGCTCCTTTGAGTTCTGATATTATACTCGCCGCGCCAGTTAATCGTTCTGCGATTTCTTCCGACTCTTTCTTCGTATCTAAATAAGCTCTTTCGGTCTTTTCTAAACTCTTCTCATACGCTTGAGATTTCTTGCGTTCGTTTTCAATCATTTCGAGTAAATTAGCAACCGTATCATCTATCGTATCATCTACGTCTTTACGAACGATTTCTCGCGTCACCAAAGCTGCTGATTGTTTTGCATGTTCTAACTCGCTTCGAATATTTTCACCAACCGATTGGCTACGAAACGTAAACTCTTCGTCGTCGTCGCCGTAATTATCATCTGTATTCTTCGTCTTCTTCGTCTTCGTCTTCTCGTTTTCTTTTCTTCTATTATCACTAGTGTCATTACTATCAATACCATTACTATTATTATCATTCCATCCACCGCCGATGACGTAATAATCGTCTCGAATCTGTAAAGCGCTCCCCGCAAACGTAGCCGCGTTTGTCGCATTCGTTTCAGCACTCGTCGTACTCGTCGCACTCGTCTTCATCATCACCTGCTCAGTCATCCTATCATCATCATCATTAACATATCCCTCTCCTCGTAATCTTTCGCGCATTTGTTCTTGTCTCTGCGGAATCTGTCCATGCCGCCGCCCGGTCAAAGTCGCTCGTTCGCGTCCCCCGCCCTTAAGCCGTGGTCTTGTATCCGTGCCAATATTCGCCGAAGCAATGGCAGAAGATAACGCAGAGTGTTCTCGAATCCTATACGTACTCGCAGGTCTCACCTCGACTCTCTTAATAGCCGCAGATTCACTATCATCGCTTGCGTTGTTTCGATCATTCGTAGCCGCAGACGCAGTAGTAGTATTACTCACTCTCCGTAAAAGCTCTCTTCTAGAGAACACGGATTTGTCGTACTGACCGTTGTCCATCGTTCGATCGGTCGTTCTCTCTCGCTGTTTCGCTGTCTCGAAACTATAGTGCGAACACTAAAAACAAACCGATCATCTTCATCGTCGTCGTCATCGTCGTCATCTCTCGTTTTCTTGCTCTCTTTTTTCTTTAACGCCGGTATTTAATGTAAAAATCTTTACATTGCGTGCACTCGAAAAAAAACTAAAAACTAAAAATGAAACCCTAAACCCTAAACCCTAAACCCTAAAGAGAGATTGTGCCCCCATTAGCAAAAAAACCTAAAAACGCGTTGACTGCACAAAAAGACCAAAAGCAGAACACAACGACGATGTCAAAAGTACTAACGGTGTTACTATTCCTCTTCTTCGCGAGTCGAGACTGCGCTAAAGCAGACCACGCTGCAGAGACCGAGTGCCACGTCTGTCACGTGAACTACTATCACAAGGTGAGCATGGCATCGCGCGTTAGCGTTCGATTCATGGACAAAGTTTTCGTTCGTTTTGTCTTTTCGATCGTTTTTTTGTGGATATCTTTTTTTGACGACCTTGACCGACGACGATGATTATTGGATCGGTTACGTCGATGTGATTAATACGTATGCATATGGTTTCACGCGTACTGACGGTTACTATTCTTTATTTATGTGATGTGATCGTGTGTAAACATGAACAAGGCGATATCTACGCCTACGTTTATGCCGAGTGATGTGACCGTGTGCAGAGAGTATCAACACGAAGCGTGTTGTACGCTGGACACGGTACGAAAGGTGCCGACGCAGACGATGGCTGATTTATATGGCGCAGAGTATTCGCACGCGTTGTGCAATATCACCGGTTTAGGCGCGAGTGCGATGTCGAGCGCGTGTAAGGCGTATTTCGACGCCGAAAACTGCTTTTATGAATGCGATAAGAACGTCGGGAAGTTTCGTAGGTTTGATACGTGTAACGAAGAAGACGCGGACGTGCAGAACCATAACGCTTGGGAAATCGAAGCGATGCCGATTTCGTCGAGCGTCGCTGATGGGATGTTTCAGGCGTGCAAAGATGACTATTTCCCAAACGGAAAGAGCATTTGGGGCAGCGACGCGAATGGATGGGTAAGTTGGGAAGGACTCGTTAATATCGCCTCGAATGGAACCAACATCGGAACCGGGACTTGCGTGAAAGCCTCGGAAATATGGACCGATGGTAAAGACATGGTTGAAACTTTATGGAGTGGTTCGTTCAAGTACGAAGAAGATTCTTCAAAGGCGTACGTCTGGTCATTCGCAGAAGGCTCGACTAACCCGAACAACGCAAAGTTGCCCGAAGTGAAATATCCGCCAATGACGTGTGCGTACCACGCGAACATCGGTGCTTCTGAAATTCTCAACGCGAGTCAAACGTACCCAGACTATTGTCCAGTGGATTGGCACTTGGATGAAAATTCCGGGCACTCGTTAGCGGTTGCCGGAAACGACATGTATAAATCATCGTCGTCGACAAAGACAAAGTTGATTGCATTCGTGGTATCTTCCATCGCTGCTATGTTCGTCGTTGCGTAATATAATAAAAGTTCCTTTTTTATTAATATTCTTCTTTCCTTGGCGGAAACGTTGAAGTTGTAGAAAAAGAATCAAGTATGAATCTTCAAACTTGCTTTTTTTCTTTGCGATTTATATAGATTGTCGAACAACCATCG
>Ga0209830_10003562_pt1 | contig 11840 bp, 10 predicted proteins | sample ArcticOcean_MG_C_12_FD_187439 | JGI IMG/M metagenome (GOLD analysis project Ga0209830, IMG submission 187439) | Marine microbial communities from western Arctic Ocean - ArcticOcean_MG_CB8_130 (SPAdes) (version 2) | ecosystem: Environmental > Aquatic > Marine > Oceanic | place: Arctic Ocean...
AAAAATGTTTGATAATAAAACAATTCTAATCACTGGCGGAACGGGTTCTTTTGGGCATGCTTTTGTTTCTATGACATTGAAAAAGTATAATCCTAAAAAACTTATTATTCTTTCTAGAGATGAAATGAAACAATGGGATATGGCCAAGCTTTATGCAGATGACTCTAGAGTCCGCTTTTTCATTGGAGATGTCAAAGATCAGGATCGCATGTATCGCGCGCTAGATGGCGTCGATTATGTTGTCCATGCAGCAGCAACAAAGATTGTGCCGACTGCTGAATATAACCCTTTTGAATGCATTAAAACCAACATTAATGGTGCAATGAATCTGATTGACGCTTCTATAGACAAGGGGGTCAAGGGTGTGGTGGCGTTGTCGACAGATAAGGCTAGCAGCCCTATTAATCTTTATGGAGCAACTAAGCTTGCTTCAGATAAACTGTTTGTTGCTGGAAATCATTATGCTGGAGGAAAAGATACACGTTTTTCGGTAGTTCGCTATGGCAATGTTATGGGCTCTAGAGGTTCGGTTATTCCATTTTTTATGTCTATCAAAGATCAAGGGGAAATGCCCATCACTGACAGTCGTATGACTCGGTTTATGATTTCTCTCGAGCAAGCGGTCGAGTTGGTGTGGCATGCCTTTGAAGATATGGTTGGAGGAGAAATTTATGTTAAAAAAATTCCATCGATGAAAGTGACAGATCTTGCTAGAGTTATAGCGCCGACTAATACGCAAAAGATAATAGGTATCCGTCCCGGAGAAAAGCTTCACGAACAAATGATTAGTTCTGAGGATGCTTGGAGCACTTATGAATATTTAGAACACTTTAAAATCCTTCCTCAAATTCATGACTGGCATTTAGATTCAGAGCGAATTAAGGATGGCACAAAGGTTCCTGACGGATTTGTTTATGATAGTAATACAAATTCTCATTGGATGAGTGATGATGCCCTCCTCATGTGGATAGAAGAGAATCGAGAAAAAATTGGGAAAATGTAAATGATTCCATATGGAAAGCAAGATATAAACCATGAGGATATTGAAGCTGTAATCAATGTACTTCAATCGGATTTTCTAACTCAGGGTCCAAAAGTTCCAGCCTTCGAGCAATGTGTTACTGAGTTTGTTGGGAGTAAATATGGCTGTGCAGTTAATAGTGCTACCTCTGCACTCCATATTGCTTGTCTTGCACTGGGTTTAGGTAAAGATGACGAGCTGTGGACTAGCCCAAATACATTTGTGGCATCAGCGAATTGTGGGTTGTATTGTGGCGCGCGCGTGGATTTTGTTGATATCGATCCTCAGACCTACAACTTGTGCCCAGATAAATTGGAACAGCGCTTAATTTTAGCAAAACGAATTGGTAAATTACCAAAAATTGTAGTTGCTGTTCATCTATGTGGCCAATCCTGTGATATGGAAAGAATTTTTAGGTTGTCAAAAACTTATGGGTTTAAAATTATAGAGGATGCATCACATGCTATTGGAGGGAGATATGCTGGATCTGCAATAGGCTCTTGTAAATATTCTGATATTACAGTTTTTAGTTTTCATCCAGTTAAAATCGTGACGACCGCCGAAGGTGGGATTGCGCTTACAAATGATAAGCATTTGTGCGAAAAAATGATGTTATTTCGCACTCATGGCATTACTCGTGATGAACAGGCAATGCAAGGAATTCCTGATGGCCCTTGGTACTATGAGCAAGTTGACCTGGGTTATAATTATCGAATGACTGAGTTGCAGGCAGCTTTAGGTTTGTCTCAGATGACTAGATTAGAAGAATTTGTTACGACCCGCAATAGGCTCGCAACAAGATATGATGATAAGTTAAAGGAGCTTCCTATAATACTTCCCTTCCAATCTGAAAATACTTATTCGAGTTTTCATCTGTATGTGATTAGACTAAATTTGGATATTATTGAAAAGTCACATAAACAAGTCTTCCAAGAATTGCGTGATAAAGGTATCGGAGTTAACCTACATTATATCCCAGTCCATATTCACCCTTATTATCAGGCAATGGGTTTCAAGATTGGAGACTTTCCTGAAGCTGAAAAGTATTATAGAGAGGCTATTTCTATACCTATTTTTCATGGTCTCAAGAACGATCAACAGGACTTAGTAATACGCGCAATTACTGAGGTACTTGCTTGAATATTTGTATTATTCCCGCTCGCGGAGGTAGTAAAAGAATACCTCGCAAAAATATTAAACAATTCGCAGGCAAACCAATGATTGAATGGTCTATCTCTGCTGCGATTAAAGCTAATTGCTTTGATCGCATTATTGTGTCTACTGATGACATGGAAATTTCAAATTTTGCTGAGTCGATTGGTGCAGAGGTACCATTTATACGCCCACCGTCGTTATCAGAAGACTATACTCCTACTGGAGCTGTCGTAAAGCATGCTCTTGAATGGCTTAAGTTGCCAGAAATCTCGAAGACGAATGTTTGTTGCCTTTATGCTACAGCTCCATTCGTTACTTCTAGTGATATCTGTAAAAGCCTATCCACTCTAAACCTCCTGGCTTGCGATTTTGTATTACCTATTACAAGCTATGCCTTTCCTGTTCAGCGTGCTTTGGTTATTAATGAGAACACGACGTTTTTAGAAATGAGAGAGCCGGCTGAATTTTCTAGTAGGTCTCAAGATCTTGAAGAGTCATTTCATGATGCTGGACAATTTTGCTGGGGATTGGCTGAAGCTTGGATCTCAGGAGATAGTCCATTTCAAAGAAAAACTCTCCCCTATAATCTGCCTAGATTTAGGGTTCAAGATATTGATACCAATGAAGACTGGGATAGAGCAGAATTGCTTCATAAAGCTTTGTATGAATGAGCATACTTTCGTTATAAGAGTCGATTCGTCATCAGAAATAGGAATAGGGCACCTTGCAAGATGTTTAGCATTAGCAAATTATTTAGTAAAGCTTAAAGCTAAGGTAATCTTTATATGTCGAGATCACTATGGAAGTGCTCATGAATTAATTCTAAAGCATAAATTTAGGCTACACCTATTAAGCGGTAAAGAAAAACAAGTAAAAAGCTCAAAGCCCAGTGATTGGTTGGGATACAGTCAGCTACAGGATGCATCAGAGAGTTCTGCTTTTATAGCTAAGTACCCAGGCGCTCATGTTATTGTTGATCACTATAGTTTGGATTATCTTTGGGAAAGCAATATTAAGTGTGAATCTATGACTGTGATTGATGATTTGGCAAACCGTAGTCATCAATGCTCATTGTTGATAGATCAAAGCTTACAAAATACCAAATTGGACTACAAGAAGCTAATAGATGGCAACTTTGATTTCATTGGAGGTAATATAGTTATCTTGCGAGATGAGTTCAGCTCAGGGCAAACATGGAAAGCGTCCGGAAGTCAAAAGGTTCTTATTTGTATGGGCGGGGCTGACCCCCAAAGTTATACTAAAAGGATTTTAGAGCAGATTGTTTTCAGTCATAAGAAGTATTCCGGATACCAGGCTATAAGTGAGATTAACGTTGTCGTTGGAGCCGGCGTTACTGATTACGAGGAGCTCATGATGCTTTCTGACTCAACGAAGCTTAAAATTTCGATATTGTCGACCCCAGATAGTATTTCACAACTTATGCTTATGTCTGACCTTTGCATCCTTTCCTGTGGCACCATGATTCTAGAAGCATGCGCTCTCGGCGTACCTTCGATTGGCGTAGCTGTTGCAGATAACCAGCAAAGTACTGCTAGATTTCTTGCCAAAGCTGGCGCCATCAAATTATACGATTTCAAAAATGAGAAGGGTCCAGACATCTATACAGAAATCTCTAGTTTGATTAATGATCCTAAAGGACTTTCCGTTTACTCAACAAAATTAAAAACTATGGTGTCTTCAACGTCAAACGAAACAATAGCAAGGAGATTATGTGGATTCTAAAGAAATATATATTCGCCCATTTAAAGATTGTGACTTATTAGGGCTCACTGAATTACTAAATGACTTAGAAAATCAGCAGCTGGTTGGAGGATCCCTAAAGCCAATGAGTGAAGCTGAAGTTTTAAATTGGCTTAATTTTAAAAGATCAGATGAGGGGACGCATATTTTTGCAATAATCTGCCAAGATGAGTTTGCGGGATACTTGCTGATAACATCAATAGATAGAATTAATGGGCATGCAGTTTTTGGCATCAATATATCTAGATCATCGCAAGGAAAAGGCGTTGGAGCGATTGCCATGGATTATATGCATATTTTTTGTAAGGATAAATTATCTTTAAGAAAGCTTGTACTTTATGTCAGAGCAGATAACCAGCGTGCTATTTCCTTGTATAAAAGACTTGGGTATAAGTCCGCAGGAAAACTTCTAAATCATATAAAAGTTAACGGGTCGTATGTTGCCAATAATGTTATGGAGGTGTTCCTTTGAATGTACATTCATTTCTCGAAATTAGGAGTTCGAATACTTATAAGGAGCTATGTTTATGATATCAGAACGCATTGGTACCTGCGCTATTATGCAACCAAGTTTTCTGCCTTGGGTGGGATATTTTAATCTTATTGCACATTCTGAACATTTTATTTTCTTCACGGATGCTGAGTTTTCAAAAGGGAGTTGGCACAACAGGAATCAAGTTCTGGTTGAAGGAAAAAAAGCCTGGATTACTTGTCCAATTGAGAAAGCTGGCCTGCATTCCGCATTAGACAGCATTCAGCTTAAACCTGGGAATCAGTGGAGAGAAAAAATGACAAGAACTTTGATACATAGCTATGCAAAGGCACCTTTTTTAAACGAATTGACATTCATTTTGGATATCATTAATGACTCAGCTGACTTAAGCCTTGTAGAGTTAAACATTCATTTGATCAAACAGATTAGTAAAGAATTATCTCTTGATGCCAAGTTCTCCGAATCTAGACAACTTAACATAAACCTAGATAGATCAAAGAAGTTAGAAGCGTTAATTTTAAATAAAAATTGTTCAAGATATCTTAGTCCAGTTGGAGCAAAAGAATATCTACTTGAAGATGGTGTGCTTCCAAGTTCAACTATAGAGTTAGTTTTTCAAGAATACACTCCCAAAAATTATATACAATTTAAATCACACGATTTTGTGAGTCATCTTTCTATTTTTGATGTCATTGCTAATTTAGGTATGCATGAAACTGGTCGCTATGTCCTAAAGGGAGCAGAGATGGACGCTGAATATCACGAGATAGCAAAAAATGTTAATAGTTAGGCAAGTTTTTTTGGTTTATTTTATCTATTCATGCAGTATTATGGTTTGGGTTAGACAAACATTAAGATATAAATATATAAGTTTACGGGGATATTCAATATGAGTAATAGCTTAAATATGAAAATTGCAGGTCGATCAATAGGTTCAAATCATAAACCCTATGTGATAGCCGAGATGTCAGCTAATCATAATGGCAATATCGATAGAGCGTTTAAAATAATCGACGAAGCAAAGAAAGCCGGCGCAGATGCAGTAAAGTTACAAACATATACTCCTGATACTATCACCCTTAATTGTGATAAAGAGGACTTTCAGATTAGAGATGGCTTGTGGAAGGGGCAAACTTTATATGAATTATATAAAGATGCATATATGCCATGGGATTGGCATAAGCCGCTATTTGATTATGCGCGAATGCTTGATATTACTATCTTTAGTTCCCCGTTTGATGAAACTGCGGTTGACCTTTTGGAAGATCTTAATACTCCAGCATATAAAATTGCTTCTTTCGAAACGGTTGATTTAAGATTAATAGATTATGTCGCTCGAACTGGGAAACCAATGATTATCTCAACTGGGATGGCTAGTGAGGATGAGATTAGAGATGCGGTTGATACAGCAAGAGCTGCAGGTTGCTCAGAGCTTGCGTTGCTTACATGTGTGAGCAGCTATCCTGCATTGGCTTCAGATTACAACTTGTCTCGTATTGCTGATATGAGAGAACGTTTTCAGACTGTTGTGGGTCTTTCTGATCACACGCTTAATAATACCTGTGCCATAGCGAGTATCATCCAAGGTGGATGTATTATAGAGAAACATTTCACACTGGACCGAAACGGCGGTGGTGCGGATGATAGTTTCTCTCTTGAGCCTAATGATATGAGAGATTTGTGTGAATCATCACTAGCGGCATGGCAATCAATTGGTTTGCCAGAATATGGAACTAAGTCCACCGAAAAAAATAATGCCCAGTATCGACGATCACTGTATTTCGTAAAATCGTTAAAACAGGGAGATATAATTAAAATCGATGATATTCGAAGTGTTCGTCCAGGCTTTGGGCTCCCAACCAAAATGTTTGATTCTGTAGTGGGAAGCCAAGTAAATCGAAATGTTAGTTATGGAGATCCCGTAAAGTTAGGTGATATTAGTATGAAATTAGATACAAGTGAAGTCAATCCTAATTAGGGTTAACAGCTAATCATAATTATTTACTGAATGTTTGACATGTTACCTTTTTCATTTAAAATCACAAAAATTGTCAGCGTTAAAACTTTCTAAGGTTCAAATATGCTAAAAAAGAGTGAGATAATGACGCTGATCCAAGTATCTGGACTTGACGGACAATTTAGAGAAAATTCTCAAAATCAATGGAGTGACGGAGTAAAAAAGATATCTGAAGTTCCAACATATTATCAAGAGCATTTAGTAAATTATCAATCAACTGTCTTTAAATACGTATCAGAAAATTTAATAGATATTTCTTTAATACTTTTTAATGATAATAAAATTTGTGCAGTTTGGCCTCTATATCTGGATTTTGGAAAAAAAGAGCCAATAAAATCAATAAATGATAATTATGGTGGAATTGTAGTTCCTCCATTATTCATTGAAAATTTCCCTAAAAAGTCACAACGAAAGATCATAAAAGGATGTATTAGTTTTTTAAATAGTCTTTTAATTAAATCCGAAGGAGAGGTTTGGCGCTCTTCAGAGTTGTCAGCAAAAGTTAATGTAAGTCAATGGCATCAATTATGTTTAGAAAATGGCGCAGTCCTAGACAAGGTTAATTACGAACTTTATGTTGATTTATCTTTATCGATAAATCAAATAAGATCATTTATCAGAAAGAGCTACAGGCCATTGGTTAGCTCAGGATTAAAGAAATGGACTATTTCTGTAATGGATGAATATTGTGAAAATACCTGGAGTGATTTTAGGGCTTTGCATAAACATGTTGCTGGCCGTATTACTCGACCCATAGAATCTTGGGATATCCAACATAATGCCATTAAAGCTGGAGATGCTTTTTTAGTTTATGTTTCCAATTCTGAAGGAAAGATGGTCGGGGGTGGCTATTTTGATATGAGTGTTAATGAAGGAAATTATAGTGTAGCCACCTATGATAAGAGCTTGATACACGAACCGCTTGGACATATGGTACAGTATCAAGCAATACTTACACTTAAAGAGAAGGGCAGATCTCTTTACTATATAGGATCTCGTTTTTACTCTGAAAATCTTCCTAGTATTTCGAAGAAGCTCGTTGATATAACAAGTTTTAAAGCTGGTTTCTCTACTTTTATTGTACCAAATGTTGTTCTGTTGTTTTCTTCTAAAAATAAAAACAAGTAATGCAAATAAAAAAGAAAAATATAAGTGTTAACTTGAAGTTATGAAATTAAAAAATAGATTGAATCAAATAAGTCGCTTGCTTATAAAAGAAGAAAAAATAGCAGGTTTTAAATTACTTGTTTGTATAATATTAATGGGAGTCTTTGATGTTCTTGGCGTGGCATCCATTCTTCCATTTATGTCTCTTGCATCTGATCCTGATTTTTTAGAATCAAATGAACTTCTATTAGAAGTGTATAATTATTTAGAGTTTAATAGTTATACTAGTTTTGTGATGTTCGCAGGTCTATGTGTGATTATATTAATCGTATTATCTACTTTAATTAAATTATTTACTATCTATGCAACCTATAGATTTACATTCAGCCGTGAACATAGCATAAGTTTGAGACTCTTTAGAGGATATCTTAATCAACCTTATAGTTGGTTTTTGAACCAGCATAGTGCAGATTTGTCTAGATCTGTACTTGCAGATGTAAGAGAGGTTGTTGGTAGATCAATTCTAACTACAATTAATGTTATCTCTAATGGATTTTCGGCATTACTAATAGTGAGTTTATTGGTAATGGTAGACCCTGTAAGTGCATTTTCAGCTTCTATTGCTTTTGCTTTGATCTATTCGGCCCTATATTTTTTTGTAAAGAACGCATTAGCATTTATTGGTGCAGACAGACTAGCTGCTAATACTGCAAGATTTAAATCATCTAACGAAACCTTTTCCTTAATTAAAGAAATAAAAATTTTAGGTAAAGAGCGCTTTTATCTTTCTGTTTTCGATGATGCAACAAAAAGATTTACTGATAAAGAAACTTCAATGCAGTCTATCAGTTCCTTACCAAGATATTTTATAGAAATGGTTGTTTTTACTGCAATGATATCTATAGTCTTATTTAATTTATCTGATGATTTCGTTTTGAGCTCAATAATTCCAATTTTAGCTTTGTATGCATTTGCTGCCTATAAACTTATACCTTCATTGCAGATTATTTTTGGAAATATCACTCTTTTTAAAGCTTCAGTATCTTATCTCGACTCAATTACTCATAAGTATCAAGAATTAGATATAACTAGCTCATTTAAAACAGATTCTAAGAGATTAGATTTCAAGGATAGGATATTGTTAGATAATATTTCCTTTAGATATCCAGAAGCAGATAAAGATACTTTATCCCAGATACATTTAGAGATTCCTTCTTGTAAAATAATCGGAATTATTGGCTCAACTGGTAGCGGTAAAACAACTATCGTAGACCTCATACTAGGCCTTTTGAAATCTAGTAAAGGATGCTTATATGTTGATGGAACAGAAATTATAAAAGAAAACGTTCGTCAATGGCAGCGCTCTATTGGTTATGTGCCTCAACATATTTCTTTGATAGATGAATCAATATCAGCAAATATCGCTTTAGGGGAAGACCCAGACAATCTCAATATGAAATCTGTAATTTCAGCTGCCAAGGTTTCAAATATACATGATTTTATAATTTCAGACCTCAAAGAGGGTTATGAAACTAAAGTTGGAGATAAAGGTGTTCGTTTATCAGGTGGCCAAAGACAACGCATTGGTATTGCAAGAGCTCTTTACAATAAACCTGATGTTCTCGTGTTAGATGAAGCTACTAGTGCTCTAGATGATGAAACCGAACAGGCAGTTATGGATGCTGTAAACAATCTAGGAAGAGGTTTAACTATAGTAATAATTGCCCATAGATTGAGCACACTCTCTAAAGCAGACATCGTTTATAGATTAGAAAAGGGTAGGTTGCACTCTAAAGGATCTTATGAGGATATGTGCAAAATTTCTAGAGATTAATATTGTGATTCAAAAAAATCCCATATTTTTTGCTAAATCATACCAATAAGAGTCAAAGACTTATTACTCGAAAAAATTTTTTTAACAATAACAAATTAGTGAGAAAAAAATGAAAAAAATACTATTAAAAGCAATTTATAGATTACAAAAAATTACTAGTCGAGAGACTCTTTATACAAAAGCAATAAAATCTCTTGAGATTGACAGGCCCTTATGCCTAATTGATGTAGGATCTGCCAAGGGTATTCCAGGCAGATGGGCTAAAATCAGAAACCTTGTATTTGCTTATGGTTTTGAACCTGATGAAGATGCTAGAAATAAGTTAAAACAAAATAATGTTTTAGAGGGAGGGGGTAATATAGATTCTCCATATGCTCTTTCGGATAAAAAAGAAAAGATAGAATTAAATATATTAAAAAAACCATCTCACTCCTCTGTTTTGGAGCCTAACAACAATTTTATAAACCTTTATACCAAAAGACATCCTGAGGGATTTGAGCTTGATTATAAGGTTACTGTTGAAGCCAGTGACTTAGATTCTCTTGAATTTAAAGCTAAAGATTTTATGAAAATAGATGTGCAGGGTTATGAATTAAAAGTATTGAAGGGCTCTGAAGAGTCTTTAAAAGAAATCTTAGGCTTAGAAATTGAAATTGAATTTGCAGAATTATATAAAAATCAGTGTAGTTTCGAAGAAATAAAATCATTTCTATCAAAAAATGACATAGATTTTACCGATTTTACCTCGATGACAAGATGGGAAAGAGATTCTTCAAAAAACACCTTGGGTTTGTGTATGGGAGGAGATGCATTATTCCTGAGAACTCCAGAGTATATGTTTGATGTATATAAGGATGATCCTGTTAAGTTATCAGCCTATCTATCAATCTGCCTAATTTATAAAAGATATGACTTTATTGAAGCCACCATCGACCTATTTAATCTCAGAGATGATAGTAAGTACTCAAAATTTATAAAAATTAATAAGATTTTAAGAAGAAGGCTAATTATTGCAGACCGTATTTCCAGGATATCAAATCATGGAATACGTTTCTTTGTTTCGGATGTTGATTCAACCCCAATGTTCTACTAATAAGTGAAAAGATTTAAAAATTTATTTAGTTAATTGAATTAAAGAATGAGTGATTTAAATAAAGAAAAAGTTGCTGTTGTTTTTATTTCTGGATCGGCAGGAGAATTGGACTGGATTTTGCCAATACTAGATTATCTTCTTCATAAGAACTTTAAGATCAAAATTATTTTTTTGACAAATCACGCTCGTATAAGTGTGAAAGGAAATAAAATGCTCGATGATTTTATTTGTCAAGAAAACAGACGAGTTGAGATAGTTCTTTTGGGTGGTTATTTATTTGAGAAAGCTGAACGTCTTGGTTACCTTTCATATCGGATTTTCTTAAAACTAAAGCTTGATAACATCTCAGTTATAAATAAAATATATAGCTTTTATGACAGGTTATTTGAACGTTCATTTATGCGCCATTTGCCTTCAGATATTGTGGATTTTAAAGAAGAAAAATATTTGTTTATATCTGAATTTCCTAGCCTGAGAAGACCAAGAAATAATTGGATAAGAAAAAATTTTAATAGCTCTATTTTCTTTTATTGTCCCCATTCTCCTCACATCTACGCAGAAGATTTAGATCTAAAATATCAGGCGGCTGATAATATTGATTTTGATAAAGAGGCTTTTCTTCTATTAGGTCATCCGGGAGATTTTCCTAGAGTTAACGATGGTGGTAGAGAGTTGGTTGCATCTGATCTGCAAAAGGTATTTATAGGTCATCCGAAATACTCGGCGAGTTGGCTTCAAAGTTTTAGAGAGACCGCAAAGGTTTTTCGTTCCAATGCAGAAGCTAGAGATAAAATTAAGATTCTTGTCGTAAGCAGGGGTTTTGGTAGCTATTTAGATGAGGATTCCTACAAGCAGTTAGTAGATTCAACAATAAAAGTTATTCATAATAGAGTATCTAATTACCATTTATTAGTTAAAAAACATCCGCGAGAACTATCATTGCATTGGGATAAAACAGTAGACGATTATCCTTCAGTTGAAATTGTCAATGATCATATTTTGCAACTAGCAACGAAAGTAGATTTTGTTATTACATTTTGGGGTTCTGGAGCTATGGACTGTTTTTCTCTTGGAGTTCCAGTAATAGAGTACTGGGATCCAAATAAGCATTCCAAGGATCAGTTTCCTGAAGAAAATTCTTTCACTACAATATACCGAAAGCTCGGCGTAGTTCTTCCTGCGAATAATGAGAAAGAATTAGAAGGAGCAATTTCTCAGTTATTAGCTAAAAATTGTAGAATGCCCTTGGATGATTTACACCCCTTTCTCATTGATTTGATGAATCGGTCCAATCAATGGGATAAAGTAATAAAGAAAATCCTGTTATCAGGAAATCTAATGGATCACTAATCATTAGTG
>Ga0209830_10003563_pt1 | contig 11839 bp, 22 predicted proteins | sample ArcticOcean_MG_C_12_FD_187439 | JGI IMG/M metagenome (GOLD analysis project Ga0209830, IMG submission 187439) | Marine microbial communities from western Arctic Ocean - ArcticOcean_MG_CB8_130 (SPAdes) (version 2) | ecosystem: Environmental > Aquatic > Marine > Oceanic | place: Arctic Ocean...
GCTATAAAACTTGATAGTGCGAAGTTGTAGTTCCACTCAATATAGAGTGCGAAGTAAAGTGCGAAGTGATCTGAAATAATTAAGAGTGCAAACCCTTACGAATTTGCACTCCTAGAGACTTCTGTTTCTCCCACCAAATCAATAATGTAAGTATATCACAATTATTTAATATAGTGCGAAGTGAGTGCGAAGTAGAATGATGATTTTACAACATTTTAATCATGCCATATCTGATTTCATTACACACCATTTGATATTTTTAACTCAATTATGCACCAGATCGAAATTGCAGTTCTAAAGGGTCTATGTCATAGTCGGCAAAACGATTTAGATGTACTGCAAATCATCAGCAATACATTTCAAGTGCGATTGTATCGAATCGCATATGCAACCTCTTAAAACTCAAATCAGACACAGACAATTATGATGAGGCTCTTCTCAAACTGCTTCAAATTTACGAATTATCAATATAAATTGTGTAACACCAATCTATGCATAAAATTGAACATCAAGTTACCGTCTTCAAATGAGATATTCTATAGGAGTAATGACAATAAAGTTATTGCATAACTAAAAAGAAAGAAAAACGATGTTAAACAAAGAAACAATAAAAAACGCAGTTGAAGATGCAATGATGAAAAATATTTTCAATGATTGCCCAACAATGATTCACGAGAAAGATTATAAAGTGATGAATTGTGTTTTATGTAATGCAGAAATGAAAACTGTACATGACACACATAATGCGTTCCCATTAACTGAAGCAGTTTATGCCAAAGTTGCACAAGAAACTAATAACAAAAATAGATGTTGTAGTAATTGTAATGAAGAGAAAGTAATGACAGCAAGAATTGGAAATGTTCCTGCTAGTTCTGTCGTGAAAATGTCAATGACAGATTTTATGAACTCTAAATATTTTGGTAAAACTAAAAATATGCAAGATGATGATTTTTATCAAACTGAATTTGGTAAGGCATATTTAAAGTCTAAAGAACTGACCGACAAAAAGTCGGTGAAAGTGAGTTCTTAATGACAGATACAAAACACACTTACAGTTATGTATTCCACCCTAAGAAAGGGTGGAGTAAAATTAAGATTATTCAACCCAAATTTATTGATCTGAATACTTTGGCAACAAAAGACCCAGATAAAATTAGAAAGAATAATCCAAAGAAACTTACAGAGTATTTGAGAAATAAATGGAATAGACAAAAAGTTAATTCTATTGCATTTGATAATGCGAAATCTCTAAAGACTATGAGGTACTATTAATGAGTAAAGTTATTTGGAAGAAAGAGTTGGGTGGTAGTTTAAAGATCTACCACCAAGAACGAAGTCAATATATGCAGATGACATTTTATGTTTCTCCTCACTACTATGTGAAAGATAAACATAAAAAGAATGGTATGTTTGTTAAGTCTTTGAAACCTATAACAACGAAGTTAGAGGCAGAACGAGAGGCGAAAAAGATATTCAAAGAATTTCCTACCGAGAAATTTCAAGTTAATCCCTCAGTAACGACATTTGATGAAGTAGCTTCACTTGCGTTTGATTTGAGAAAAAAGAAGTATCAAATTAAAGAAAGATTTAAGAAAGAACATGACCCTAAATTTGTCAGTACTGCAATTAAAGAACTCAATACATACGAGAAAGAAATCAAACCTGTTTTTGGTAAGTTAAATATTAAAGATAGAGAAGTATTGCAAAGTACCTTATTTGATTTTGTAGATAAACTTGCAACGATTGGTACTTCAAAAGGTAATATTTTAAGTCACAATAGAATTGCAAAGTATATCAACATAATTGGTTTCATTCAGAAACAAGCAATCGCTATGGGTCTATTACCTTTGATGTGTGAAAATCCACCATTAGAAAGAAGAGCAAATCCTAGACCAGCATATCGAATGTTAGAACTGAAAAAGATTACTGACATGATGATGAATGAATATAAAGTTTCACAAGAGATCTTTATGTTAGATCTTCACGATTATATTCAGTTCTTAATTTCTGCATCAACAAGATATGGAATGGAAACTATTACATTGCAAAAGAAAGATTGTAAGATTGTCACTAATAAAGAAGGGATTAGAATTCTTTATATTCACAAAGACAACACGAAGACAGGCTCTCACTCATATAGTGTAAGTCCTGAATTCTTACATTTCTATGGCACTAGATTTCTTGAAAATTTCGAGAAGTGTAAAGATAATGATTACATTTGGTTTACAGATAGTTTGAAATCAAGATCTACCATTCAAGAAAGAGTCAGAAAGAATTTCGTGAGAATATCTAAAAAGTTAAATCTATATATGTTCAATGGCAGAGAAAGACCGATTACTTCTATTAGACATATGGGTATTCAAAGAATGAAAAGTGATGGTGTTCAAGATGTGCATGAGATTTACAACACATCTAAAGAAATGGATAGAAGACACTATTCAGCAGAGTCAGATGAAAGATCTATCGTAAGAGACTTCAATAAGACTTATGCCAAAAGACTGAAGATACTGAAGTAACGACAATTATGCGATCAGCTATCGCAGATTATTTATTCCTTCCCGCACTCGTTTGAAGAGTTTGGAATGTCTAAATAGTATTGAACAGTTTTGAGTAGTTCCTTTTAAATAGACTTAAATCAGTAATCGTTGATGGGTCTTAATCCGTTAGGTAAGGGAACAACGACAACACTTGTGAGGCTGTTATATGGTTACACCTATAACTTTTAATCATGAGTTTCTCATTCGTGAGAGTAATGCAGTACGAACTGTATGCTATTCTTGTAACTGTATGAGAGAGAGTAAGAGAGAAAGATAATGAGTAAAGAGAAGAAGATATTATGACAGAGACTATTAAACAGAGAATACAGAGTGCATTAGTTAATCCTATTAACCATATCAATACAGAACTAATCATTGTTATGGAGACAGGTAGAAGATTGTCACAATCGAAATTTGCGAAATCTTTGAAAATACTAAATGCAATGGTTAACAAATCATTATTCGGCAAGACATTTATTTCTATGGCTCAACACGAGAGAGTTATGATGATTTTTAATGTAGAGGAAACATCTAAACATACTCATGCCCATGTATTGTTAAGAATACCTACTCACTTGAATAAGTTTGATGTAGTGAATTTAATGCATGAGAAGTGGCAGATCTTTGATAGTCGTAAAAACAAGTTGAATAAGGTTTATTGCCAAGAGAATGAAGATGAAGATATGAGAGTAAGAAATGTCATTTATGCGACAAAGAAATTAACTGACACGCAGGACATTAATAAGTTTTTAGTATTCTAATGAAAGTTAAATCAAGAAGACGCAAAAGAAGTAAGTCATTGCGAATAAAGAAAAGATATTAAAACTAATTCCCCCAGGGGTCGCAATATCAGACGCAGATCAATTTGAGATTAGATAAATATACATAGAAATACATAAGGAGAATATATGCAAACAGAAATGACGCAAACACCAACAAGAACTAAACCTAAGAAGATAAACAGAACTTACAGTATTGATCGAAATATATTTGAGAGATTTGAAGATGTTGCAAAAAAAGATATGAGAAAATTATCTAATGTGATCGAACAATCTATCGTTAGATACATACGATCTAAAACATAAAGACAAACAGAGTAGAGGCTGAACATGATTAAAGAAAAAACAAAAGCACTAATACAGTTGCTAGAGAGAACTCCATCAAACGAGATAAAATGGAAAGAACTCATAAAATATTTAAAAGAACTAGAAAAAACACAGTAAGGAACAATTATGATAGATGAAACATTTAGACAAATAAGTTCAAGAGAATCTGGGCAACAATATCAACAATATGTAAATACCAGACGAGCAGAAATTGCCCAATTAAAGAAAGAAGAATTTGAAACTTCGTTAAGAGAATCTCAAAGTCCTGAGAGAAGTAAACCTACTGATTCAGGTCTATTCGGTGGCAATAACATATTCAAATCTCAATTAGTTAAAGACGCTAAAACAGTAACCGATTTGAATAGAAGAAAACATAAGATGAAAGAACAAATGATTGAAATGATCGGCAACTTAAATGAAGAAGACTTTACGAGATTTGAAGGAACTATGATTGAGTTCAATCTTGCAAAGTAAATATTATGATTTTATCAAAACCAGATCAGATAAGAAAAGACCTACGAGATAATCCACTAAAGACTGCCAAAGATAAGAAGAAGTTTAAGAAACAAGTAATGGATTCAGTTGATGATTATCTACAATATATTCTGACAGATTTTGGAGATATGACTGATAGATTGAAAAAAGTTGAGAAGATCATATCAACTACTTTAGAATAGAACTAACGACCTCTCCTACATTATAAATATTTGAGAATGTGATTCATTCAATAACGCAGTAGATTGTTAAATCCTCTCTACTGCGTTTTTTATTACCGACAAAAAGTCGGTGAGCTGTTCTTTAAGTGATCTTTAGTTCTGCAAGAATCAGAACTCTCCATTTCCCATTTTCTTTAAGTATCTTCTTATGCACCACACGATAGTTGCTGATTGATACTTCATCTAAAGTAGATGTGGCATTCAAATCATAAGTCTTCGTTATTTTACCAGACTCATTATGTGTAATGATCTCTTTAGAAACTAACGAATGAGATACAATATCTGCTAGTTTTAACTTGGCATTCATCAATGCTTTATTCTCTGCGATATTTAAATCTTTACTGATTGATTGAGTGCAAACTCTAATCACTTTGTCAGTAGATTTATATTTCTCACAAAACACATTAACAAATGATTGAAGATCATCTGGTGATTTGATTACTTTCTTATTATTGCCACTACAATTTTGTAATAACAATCCACATATTAGTATTAGTACTATTCTCATTTTCACTCCTTATAAGTTTTCTAGTATGAATAAAAAAGTCATTGTCGCAGTCCTTTCCCATTCTGGGGTAGTCCAAAAGGTAACGAAGAAAGATTTATCTTCATCACATACATAGACTTCTTTTTTATTTACTAGTTTGTCATCGATTACATCTGCCGTAGCAGAATATTGGCAACCCCCAAATGAAGGTTGCGATAGCATTAAAAGAATAATGATTACTCTAATCATAAATCTCCTTTTCTCTCATGGATATTTCCCATTTGACTTGATTCAAAACTGCATTAATCAATTCAAAGAATGCCTTATCCACTTCTTGTCTGAACACTAATTTTTGACAATCAGAATTACATTCTGTCAAAACATGAACTAGTGTTGCCTTGTAGTACTCATTAGATTTTGCAAACGCATGAGTAGTAAATGTCAATAGAAATACTATCGACAAAGTTTTTATTAGCTTCATTTCTCTCCTTTCGTTAGATCTTCTGTAAATTCATCGTGAGTAAGTTTTCTTGTCCAATCATCTTCCATAGAAGATTCAGACTCTACTAAACTCGTGATTGCCTCTCGTTCTTTTTTTGTGTTACAGAATTCACAATAAAGTTTTCCTAAACCATATTTTTTATTTAAGAACATTTCCCACTTCGAGAGTAGTGTGTTGCACTCAGCACAAAGAAAATCCATTATGCCACCAATCTATTATGTTCTCGATTTAGGATTTTATGCACTTGTTGAAATGCAATCTTTCGACCAAACTTCTTTTTGATCTCATCTGCAATTAGTCTGTACCCTAATTTTTGATTACGAAGATTTCTCATTGATTCAAGAATGACAAATTCTTTTTCATTAGGAATTAGTTTGCCATTATCATCTTTCGTATAACCAAACTCTAATGCCCCACCGAGATACTTTCTCTCTTTCTTGGCAAAATGCTTACTTGCTTTTATTCTTTCAGAAATTCCAAGTCTTTCTGTTTCTGCAAGACAAGTAAGTATGTTGAACACGATTTGACCAACACCACCATTCGTTACACAACCTAAATCTGTAATATGAACATTCACACCTTTAGATTTCATGTCTTGAACGAATTGAAGTGTTTGAAGTGTAGATCTTCCTAATCTATCAATACGACTTGCAATTAGATTAGAACCTCTAGTTAGTTGCGGGACAATTGTTGCGAAAGCTGTTCTTCGTCTGAACTCAACTGCACCAGAAACAACTTCATTTACTACATCATCTACCTTTAGATCGTGCAGTTCTGCATACTGTCTTATCTTTTTCTCTTGGGTGTCAAAAGAAGTACCATTTAGACTTTCTAAATGACTTACTCTTAAATAACCTATTGTTTTCATTGTTTTCTCCTTTGTTGTCATAGTTTCATTTGCGTCTATGACAAAAATGCTAACAGACCAAAGGCAAATTCAAAGCAATATCCACTAAAGTGTATCAATATTTTAGTCATTCCATCGCATATTTTGTTACACAATTCAAAAAAGACAAATATTCGTTTAGCTGTTGTTTATTTTGTGTATCACCGATCTATGCATAAAATTGAACATCAAGTTACCGACTTCAAATGAGATATTATTAAGGAGTAATGACAATAAAGTTATTACATAACTTAAAACGAAAGAAAAATATGAAAAACGAGAAAATAAAGAGTGTGTTTATTGCAGACACAACACTTGTAGTATCAAATACAGTTAGACCTGTATCTACAACTAATACAACTTCAAAAGTTTTTAAAACTTATAGTGATGTTGTTAAACACAAAAGTGGATTGTATGACGCAACTCATAATTGGAATAATGATACTTCATCTAATACACCGAAATATTATGATGAAATACAGTCTGTGATAACTCATAATAAAATTAACAGACAATTTACAATTGATAGTCAAATTGCAGACCCAACAGTTGCATTTAGAGAAGTCAATATTTCTGATCTTACTGCTGAACAAAGAAATGAGTTTGAGAGTCTTTACAACATGAAAATTGTTGAAGAAACTTTTCCAAACAAAGTTGTTGAGTTCAAAACTGCGTCTAAAGTTTATGCAGTTGAAACCGACACTTCTGTTGAGGCTGTTTCAAGAGATGAGAATGTGAGTGTTAATCAATAATGAAAGTTACATTATATAAAATGATGAAACCAATTGTAGCAAGTCTTGAAAGAGACTTGTTGCAACTATCTGATGTCATAAAAAGAGTACCAAAGAATCTCGAGACACCAGAGTTGTTGAGTATCGATGCCTATGTAACAAAATGTTTCATTGCACTTGCTCAATCACATCTCGAACTGAAGTGTATTTTTACAGATACAAAAAAAGATATGAAATCTTTAGTTCTCAACGACACTAATAGAAAGGCTGTTAAATAATGACAACGAAAATAAAAGAAGAGTTTAAATTAACAAAACATGATGTTGAAGTATGTAATATGTTTTTAATTTTTGCTGATAGACAAATTGATTTTCTTAAAGAAGAAATTGATAAATCATATAATGATAAAGATTGGAGTTACTTAGGTGGCAATGCATACGATATGGATAGTCTGTCTAATATGAAACAATTAATCGATAGATTAGTTAATTCGCCAATAGATAAAGATCAAACAAGAAGTGGAACTAATATTGGTAAATCTTTGAGAGATACATTTGAAGAAAGTATTGCATCTCAATTCGATGAATTAAGATCTAAATGTGAAGAAGTTTTAGATGAAGATGAAAAAGTTAGATCAAAAAAGAAACTAAACTAATGAGTAGTGTTCTTCTTAATAAAAGACAAGTAATGGAGAGGCTTAATTCGCCTCTCTCTTCTCGTGAGAAAGTCACATTTCTTAAGTGGCAAAGAGACAATTTATCAAAATCACAAATGCCTATTTTAGATAAAAGAAGATACGATAATTATAAAGAATGGTTGGACACTCAAATCAATATCAATAATAATGTAGTTGATGATGATGACTCTTCTTTATTTTGACCGACAAAAAGTCGGTGAACTGTAATGAACAAATTAACTAACAGAGGCAATCTTAAAAACAAATCAATCACTAATGAAGTGTTGATCGATAAAAGATCATATCGAATATTCAAGTATTGGCAGAAACAAGGTTTTCCTTATTACAAAACAGATAAGAAATTTAGACAAGATGAATTTAATAAATTTATGAAGATAGATGATAAATTAAATTTAGATTTTAATAACAAAGGATTTAAATTTCATAATGGTGGTTTATCTTTGGCATGGTCTTATCACCCTCATGCATTTAAAGTTCAATGTAATAATAATAAATCACCACACGATATTTTTAATAGTGAAGAAAGATTTACACTTGCAATTCGTAAAGCACTAAAGGGTAGTTTCTTCAAAAAACAATCATTCGAAGATCTAATGTCTTCAACAGATAGAGGTAGAGAAACTATCAGAGGATATTTAAGAAGAGTATCTGGTAGTCAAATGGTTTCTAATTTTAGACCTGTAACTGCGTCATCACTTTATAGATTATTTTGTGAAGAGGGAGACACAGTTTGGGATATGTCATGTGGTTGGGGTGGAAGATTATTAGGAAGTATAAAACGAAATATAAATTACATCGGTACTGACCCAAACACTACAACGATGAAAGGTCTTAAAGAAATGGCAAAGACTTTTGGTAGAAAGACTAGATCTTATGAATTATTAACAATAGGTAGTGAAGAGTATAAACCTAAAAAGAATTCATTAGATTTTGCATTTACTTCACCACCTTATTTTGACACCGAAAAGTATTCTAATGAGAAGACTCAATCATATTTAAAATATTCAAACATTAGCACTTGGAAAGAAAAGTTTTTACGAAAAACTATCGACAATGTTTATAGAGGCTTGAAGAATAATAAGTTCATGGCATTGAATGTTGCAGATGTAAGAAATTACTCATCATTTGAAAAGGATACAGTTGATATTGCAGAGTCAGTAGGTTTCAAACTAGTTGATACTTTTGATTTAATATTAAGTTCTCAACAATCAGATCAAAAATCAGAACCAATCTTTATATTTAAAAAATGAAATACACACTTACAGATAAAACAATAACGATATTAGAACACATTATCTTTGTTGCTGAAAAGACAGCAAAGACAGTACAATTCTGTTTCGTTAAAGGTAAGAAACAATCTTACATCAATCCACTTCAAGATATTCTTGTTACATTTGAATTAGAAGACACAATCAAATTTGATTATGCAATTTCTAACTTAAAGACATTTATTACGAGAGCTGTATTCGTTTTAGATAGTGACAAAAACAAAACAAAGAAACATGATTTGTTTCTCCCTACTAATGAACACATTAGATTTTTTGAAAGTAAATCTGTTGTTCAAACAGCAGATATAACAATTAATGACTTACAAAATATTGGTAAATCTAAACACAGATATTTAAATGTAATTGGTGAAAATAATAAGATGTCATTGAGACTTCAGAATCACCCTAGTAATTGGTGGTACGATGATGGCAATAAGAAAATATTTAACATTGGTAAATCAACTCGTAAATTTAGATATGCAGTAAAGAGAGAACGAATAAGATTATTACCTAATGATTATAAATTGATATGCAAAGAGGGTGGCGTTTTGAGATTTCAATTAAAACATTTAAATTATTATTTTAGATCTGAAAATTCTTGGCAAAGACAACAAGTTAAATTATGGATTACGATTAAAGATAAAGTTAAAGATAAACACCTTATCGCATTATATAAATCAAAAGGTTATCTCTAAAGACACTTGTTGATAGGCTGTGTCTGTCAGATTGCACCCCCTCAAAACTCAAAAAAGTATAGGACACTACTTTCAAGGGAATCTCTTTAAATTTACTTAAACACTTTACTTAAAAATTATTCTGAATTTTTTTCCAAGTTGGAAAAGTTGGTAGAAGTTATTTTGAATATTTAATTGTGACTTTCCAATTATCACCTCGTTTTATAACAGTTGTAGTAGTGTGACCTCGTTTGATTGCACGATCTTTTATATACTCACCCAGATACTTATCAATTTGTGCAACAGTAAAATCTTTATTGATATGTTCATTAGTTCTCTTGTTAATGAACAAGCATTTAAACTTCATTTTGTGATTACTTTTTAGTTAGAGATCAATCTTCTTTTTAGGATTATATGATCTCATTTTAGATTTAACTTCTTCTTTAGTGGTGTCATCTTTAGTTTTAGAACGATCTTCATTTAATATATCTTTTGCGTCATCAAGATAGTTTTTCTCTTTTAATTTAATGAACTTAAATTTACTTGCTAATTTCTTAACTTCTTTTTCAAATTGAATGAACTCATCTTTATGTTTCTTGGTTGCAACTTTAAAATCATATTCAAATCCAAATATTTCTGTTCGATTATCTCTTTCATTTACTCTTGATCTATTACCACCAGCAAGTCTTTCATTTTTACCTAGTGAATGTTCAATACTTTTCCATTTAGCATTTGGGTCTATTAAGTGTTTAACTTTTTGAAAATTATTAGTGCCATTCTTTTCATCTTGTTCAATCAATCTTGTTAGTTTCTCCCAGAATGTCCATTCAGGTGGCAATTTATTATAAAGTAATTTGATGTCTGGATTCTTTGCAATTGCCATATATCGTTCTTGTTGTTTCTCGTGCAATCCATCATTTGCGAGTTGTTTCTTTAATTTACCAAATTCATTACCAAGTTCTTTTTTTGCCTTAACTAACAATTGACCTGCCTTATAGAAACCAATATTTGCCATATCTCTTAATTCATTTCCTCTATGAATATTTTTAGATATTTGATTATAGAATGTAGATCTGTTCATCGGTTTGCCTCTAGTATCAACCGAGAATATATTTTTTGATGATAGTTTTATTAAATTTTTCACACAGACAAATCTAGCATAAGCTATAGTTGTTGTAACGATAATTTGTAGATTTTTAAGGTAACACCATTAAATTGAAACTTACTCTTCTTTTGTTACATATTTTAGTTTAGATTAATCATATGGTTAGAAGTCGTAAGATATTAAAACAAAAAGTATCGAGAAGAATAGGTCATAAGGGAGATAGACTAGTTCAAGATATAAATGTTTATCGTTGGTTTTCTGTCTTCATTAAATGTGCATTAGAATTAGAGGGCAAATCATTCACAATTAAGAACAAAGATCATAAGTTAAAATTTGATAGAAATCATAAGTGGTGGAAGTTGATTGATCTGAAACAAATTAAAAAGACACCAAAGTTAATTAATCCAAATTACAAATTAGTACCGAAGAATATAGATCAATTGTTTAATGGCATATTCATGCCCAAGTATAGAGAATTGTTTAATGAGAAATCGACAATCTTTGAAGAGGCTGTTGTTCGTAGAGGTTATTCAGTTATTCAAGTGCCACCAAATTATCCAAGTTACAAAATGATTGCTGACATCAAACATTGGTATTCACAAAAAGAAGTTAAGTTGAAGTTTCAAAATGTAGGCAAGGGTAAATCAAATAATAATGCTGACATTGTATTAGACACCCATACATCTGAAGATCTAATGAAGAGATTGTTTCAAACATTAAGAATAGATCAGACAATGCCAAAATTAACCAATCTTGATAAGTATTTTGAGAGAACAGAAGTATTAGATAAGAAATTTAAAAGACCAGAGATTGTTAGATCTAACATGAAAGGTGCTAGAGACACGAGAGTGACACAAACAAATAGACAAGAGTTCGAGTCGCAAATTAGATCAACCCAAAGAGATATAAAGTATTACAAAATATTATTACTCAATCTTGGTAAGGGTGTATTTCCAAAGTTTGATAATCTCGTTTAACACGAAGACATTTATCAAATCAGCTATAAAACTTGATAGTGCGAAGTTGTAGTTCCACTCAATATAGAGTGCGAAGTAAAGTGCGAAGTGATCTGAAATAATTAAGAGTGCAAACCCTTACGAATTTGCACTCCTAGAGACTTCTGTTACCCG
>Ga0209830_10003569_pt1 | contig 11823 bp, 11 predicted proteins | sample ArcticOcean_MG_C_12_FD_187439 | JGI IMG/M metagenome (GOLD analysis project Ga0209830, IMG submission 187439) | Marine microbial communities from western Arctic Ocean - ArcticOcean_MG_CB8_130 (SPAdes) (version 2) | ecosystem: Environmental > Aquatic > Marine > Oceanic | place: Arctic Ocean...
GAGCAGAATTGGTGGCATCACCAGCTAAATTCTGCGCGGCCATAGCACCGGAAGTGTTTTTCAGTTTCTCGCCTACGTAACCTCCCGCAAGCGCAGCGGGAACGAAGCGTGCTAACCCACCAATTCCAAGTCTACGGCGTTTTTTACCCGTAGGAGTCGATTTAGCGTTAGCTGCGCCTGACCCTTTAGGCGGTGTAGTGCTGCCAGTGGCGCTTGGTGTGGGTTTAGCGGCAGTGGCAGTGGCGCTTGGTGTGGGTTTAGCAGCAGTGCTTGGTGTGGGTTTAGCAGTGGGCGGTGTTCTAGCTTGCGCAGCGCTTTTTACTTGTTGGTTTACATAACTATTTCCTTGAGCCGATTGTGGCGCGGCTGGGCGGCTACGCGTGGCACTTCCCGGTTTATTAGGGAAATTTTTTGTTGAGTTATTATTAATTTTGGGTGCTGGCTTTGAGGCGCGGGGCCGCTCGCTTGTGTCAATAGCAGTTGCCATTGGTCTTATCTTAGTAGCCATTATCCATACCACCTATGTTGTTTGCCTGTCCAATTTCCTCTGGCTTGAGGGTTTTCACCTGCTCGCAGAGTAGCAATGGCTCGTTTGGCATCTCTGACCGCCAAATCCCACAACGCTTTGAACTCCTTACCGGAAGCCATATTGGCACTCTCAGGATTATTGTTTGTAAGTGCCCGAAAGGCAGCGAAGTCTACCAAAGCCAAATGATACTCCTCTGATATTTCAGGTGTGTCAGTTGGACGCTCCATTGGGTACAAAGGCTTCCGAGCAACGACCATTTCTATGTCGTATGCGGCATCGGGTATAGGGAAAAAACGAATACTTTTTGTTCGTACCTGTGCTGTATACGCCGCTGGGCGGCCTTTGCTATAGCTACGAGGGAGCTGATGCCTAGTCCTATCTACTAGCAAAGTAAAATTGTTTTGTTCTTGTGTGGCGGTATCGTAGGACACGATGCCTGCCTCGGTAACAATCACAACAGAATTGTGTATAGGGTAAACCCCTTGGCCAGCTACCGTTGTAATTTTACACGTAGCCGGGGTTGTATCATCAACAAGTGCGTGAGTACGTACTGCAAAATCCATTTGTGCATGGTTCAAGTACCGTACTAATTCGGTATCTGACCAAAGCCTTGGTATTGCAGTGTCGCGCAGTGTCGCGCTGCGCAGTTGATCCATAAGCTCAGATAGCGTCATTACGCAGCTTCATCTGGCGTAGAGTCGTCATCGTTTTTTGCTCGCATTTTAGCTTTAGTAGCTCGCTTTTTGCGGGTTTTAGCCGCTTGTAACTCAGTACCGCCTTCACTGCTCTTTTCATTTGCCATAACACTAGCGGCAGCAGCAAATTGAGGGTCAGGCGCATCTATAAGTTCCATATTAGGGTTCTTAGACATGGCTTCATTAAACGGGTAAACAACACCGTTAACTCTGTGCTTTAAGTATTTGGGCATTAGGCTCTCCGGTAAAAAATGTGGGGGCCGAAGCCCCCAACAAAGTCAGACGCTACCCACGTTTGACATAAGACGAGCAGAGTGCTTCAGGCTTAACAACTTTGTGTCCATAAACAATCAGGCCACGCATGATGTCACCAAAAGTGCTTTCTGCACGCAGTTCTTCAGTCTTGGTCAACTGAGTTGCGAACGTAAGACCCGCTTTAGTGCCAGCGATCATGTTAGTGCATGTATCTGACCCGTCAGTGTATGTAGGCAGCAAGTTGCTGTTGTATACGGTGAAGCGGTCAATCATACCAACACGGCCATTACGCAGAGGAGTAGTACCATCGCCAGTCAAAGACGCATCTTTGATGTCAGACAGTTTCAAGAGAGTAGTGATCCAGAAAGGCAGTACGATGAATCGCCCTGACTCTGGTACATTCTGCTCATCAAGAACCTGACCTTGCAGCAAGATTTGCTCCAAGACATTCGCTTTGGTTATAGCAACCGCAGAGCCTGTTGCGCCCAAGTTAATGTCGCCAGAGATGCGTCCCGCAGTAAGACCTACGTTTGCGGCAGCAATGTCAGGGACAATGGCTCCCAAAACTTCAGTGTCAACTTTGATCTTCATCTGCTCAGCAGCGTCAGATGCCCAATCGTTCATCTGGTCAATATCTTGCTGCTTAGCGACTACATCATCAATGATTGCAGACCAGTACAAACCTTTGTCGATCAGCAATTCTATTTTGCCGCCGACAGGCTGCTGGTTGGTCAAAGTTTGACCAATCTCATAGTCATTGATAACTAACGTAGCGTGAGTACGGATGATAACCTTATCACCTTGGTTTTTGATCTCACCTTCGTAGTCGGTGTTTGAAATAGAAGACAGAACAGTATTGTCATAATACTTTTCGATCATCTTTGTAGACCAGATTTCTGGTATAAATACACCAGTATATGCTGGTTGTCCTGCTACTGCTGGATATGCCATTTTGTTACCTGCTTAAGTTTATGTGCTGTAGTCCACACGCCCTTCTGCTTGTGCTGCGGCTATAGCTTTTTCTAAAGGCCCCCACTCATCAGCGGGGATGTTGCCTTTGCTATACTCGCTGTACGCACCTGCTATCTCGGAACGTGTCCAGTTTTTTTGGTCTGGTGGAGAAACAGACGATGCTGTTGCTGTAGATCGTGATTTTCCGGGTGATACCTGTTTCTCTAGCTCGTTTGCTCGTTTGTTTTCCTTAGCCTGTACTTGCGTACTAGCCCTGTCCAACGTGTCTGCATACATGTTAAAGAAGTCAGATACTATTTCGGCATCTTGAGTTTGTGCGCCTTCAAGAAATATTTTGTTTCTTGTAGGTGACTGGCCTAACCAGTCGTGAAACCCTTGGTCTGTATCTAATTGTGACCACGAAGGCGACAATTTATCTAGCAAACCTTCAAATGTGAGAGCTTGACTCTTAGCGGTGTGCTTAGAGACAACTTCTACCTCATTTGTAAGCCCCTGAATAGTAGGGGCTAGCCGTCCTACGGCATCTTGGGCGGCAGATGCAGCTAATCGCTGTACAAAATCTACCATCTCAGTGCCAAAATCATCCGCATCAGAAGTCTGCACGCCTTGTGGTGCTGGAGGCTGTGCTGGCTCTGTTGTCATTTTTCCCACTAACTCAGTGAGCCGATCTATTTGTGCATCTTTTGCTCGTAATTGCCCATCTAAACTGCGCCAGCGTTGGTCGGCTTGTGCTTGCGCCGCCTGTGTATCTGCTAGTTTCTGTTCAAGTGCGCTTACGTCCACACTATTAGTGTCTACTGCTTCGGGTTCCTGCACTGCTTGCTCAAACTCTATAACCTCAGCCACTACTGGCTCGGCTGCTAAAATTTCAACGGGTGTGTCAGGTGTGGCAATATTGTCAGCTTTGGCATCTGCCGCCGCTGCGTTAGCTCTGATTAAATCATCAGCTTTCTGTCCTGCCCTTTTTGCATTTGAAGACATATACGTAACTCCTGTTGGTTACAACGAAATAAACTTAAGGAGGTCAGATAGTGTTTGCGCTTGTCCCTGCAAGACACGGATTGTGTCTATGTCAGGGTTGGCGACTAAAGAAGTCTTGGTATCTTCAAGTGTTGTCTGGAGGTAACGCTCAATGGCTGTGCCACTTAAACGCTTTAACTCAGACAATTCTCCGTTACTAGGCTTCTTTAACACACATACTCCTCAGCTACCTGACACTATCATCGCAAATACAGAGATGGTGTCAAGGGGTCATTGAGTTGGGGGAGAAATTATCTGTCGTTGCAGAGCCATCTTGCAGCGTTTCTTTGCTGGCACTATAACCCTGCTGCCCCTGCGCTGGTGCAGGCGGCTGACCTTGTGTACCTTGAGCCACTTGCGCTTGCGCTTGTTGTGCTTGCAGTTTTTGTTGCAAAGCTTCTTCTGGCGGTACAATCTTATCGGTGTTGAGATCAAGCCCACTAGCCACACTACGTAAGACTTCTGCGCGGCCTTCGACACCTGTTATCTGCATGTCTATTGGGTTAGCTGTTACCTGCAAAAACTCGTTTCTACGTAGCTGCATAGACTCTATGCGCATCAGGCTAACAGCACCACTAGCCACAACTTGTGCATCACCTTTAATAGTGGGGTCTTTGTCGTAAAGCATGTTGTAGTTATATAGCTTGGTCAACATCGGGGCAATTACGTTGGTGTCTACATTGGACACTACACCTTTTAACCCTTTATTGGCCGCATCCATTAGCATACTAAGCCCAGAAGCTGTACGCCCTGCGCCGCCTACCTTGTCTGATCCAGCCATATATCTAGGTACAAGAGAGAAGTCATCGGCAAACTGATAAAACTTTTCAATTACGGAAAGTAGCTCGTTTACGTTGCTGTTAGGCTGAAAAAACTCAATGGGCTTGCTGGTGTTAGTACCGAACTGGTTATCTTCTACCTGCCATATATGCCAAGGCGTTATGTTTGTTATGTCCTGCCCTGCGGGTAGTCGGTCAATGTTTACAGCCACTTGTGGCCCAGATGCCATTGCCATGTTGTTATTAAGCGACCGCACAGCAGCGTTAACAACGCCCTGCACATCATCTAGTATGTCAGGTAAGCCCATACCCCAGAACTCTCCGGGGATTTCCTCGTAGCTTGTAGAGTAGTAAGGTCTTTGCCCAAGAGGGTCATAGTTTAGCTGCGCTTTAATTACCCAGCTACCTATCAACCATACACAAGCCTCATACATAGCCATAGGATCAGAAACGTCTTCTTGATCTAAGCCCCACTCTAGTAAATCTTTGCCTAACACTGGGCCATGATATTCCAGCGCATCGTACTCAAAAACTGTGCGTTGTAAGCTGTCAGCTACAGACTGCCCTTCGTCATCAAATGTCTCAAAGCCAAGCCAGTTATTTAGTCCGCCATATTGTGACTCATGCAGTACGGCACGGATGGCTTCTTCGTCATAACCCGGAAGTCCGATTAAGTTATACAGATCAGAGTGTGAGAATGTGTGATGCTCAAGAAAATAACCTTCCTGTGGCGTTACTGCCCCCGGTGCAGGGTATGCTCGGAAAGGGCTGACACGCTCAAATTCTGTAACTATAGCGTCCTCTACTTTGGGTGTAGGGGCCTCTCCATTAACAGACTCCCAAGACAAAACTTTGCGCTTGCGAAGGACTGGGCCTTTCATAATTGCGGCAGGGTAAGTAGCTAAGTCGCCTAAGTAGCTTGCCAGCACGCTATTAAAACCAGCTTCTTGTAGCTGATCGTGCATGCGTTTTTCCATACGCTTAGCGGTATCTCCCGCAGCTTCCTTTAAAGACTCTTCAAACCTGCTCATTTCGGCAGCCATCTGCGCCCTTACGGATGCTGGGTCAGGCATCTGCCCTGTCTTTGCGAATGCCTCACCTACTTGCTTCGACACCATCTCTTGTACCTGAGCTTCGGCATCCTCAGGAATATCTGGCTTAGGGGTCGCGTTAATTTGCCAAGGCTGGTCTGTCTGACCATTATATACGTCACGTAACCACGCCTCGACGATGCGAATCTTGTTTGCTGTAACACGAGCATACTCAGTAGAGCCACCGAACGACTTTATCTGCGCCAGTTTATCAGGGTCATACTCACCCACTCTGGCTCGCTGCGCCCGTTGTAATCTAGGTAAAACTGAGTTTTTAGCATCTCGCGCTTGTTCCCACGCTTCTGTAACGTGTTTTGAAAGCCCTTGCAGTAAAGGACTGTTATTTTTGTCTCTGGCCTCTTGAGCGGCTTTCTCAGCTTCTTGCTCTTGCTTCACCAGCTCAGAGTTAGAGACAATGCGTATTAAACCTAATGCACTCGATGCCATATCCTAACCTAGTTAGTCGATGTGAAGGTGGTTGTGCAGGAACGGCTATCTGATGTTGAGCCAGATGTCTGTGAGCTGATCCCTGCACTTACGTTTACGGCGCTCATCGCAGAAGCTGCTAATTGAGCGTTTACTCTAGCCGCTGTCTCAGTAGCGCTTAGTCCTAATGCTGTAGTATGTTTTAATTGTTCTATAGCCTGATCCGCCTGCTTAAGTGCCGCATCAGTTTTGGCCTGCTCCTCGGCTATGTTCAACTCTACGTTACGAGCTTCGCCAGTTACTCTATACTGTTCTGCGCTTAATAACGCTGAGTATCCCTGTAACTCAGCTTGGTAAACATTGACGGCAGCTTCTATGTTGGCGGTGTCGGCAGATATTCCGGCACGCCAAGCGGCTACACTCTCACTGTAAATCCGAGTTTTACTTTCTTCTACACTGACTTGAGCGTTTATTTTGACTGCCCCAGCTTCTACCTCTGATCTGTACGCGCCTATCCTCGCGTTATAAGCGTCTACTTGGGCCGCATATACCCTAACCTCAGCTTCTTCAGCGTTTACTTGAGATACATATATGTCAGAAATAGTCTTTTGTGCGTCTACTTGAGTGTCATATATGTCAGCTCTAACTTTTAAAGTGCTTACCTGCGCTTCATAAGCGTCTATTTGACCTTGAAAAATAGCGATTTTAGACTGCTCAGCTTTTATTTGGGCCTCTGCCGCACCGACTTCTGCGGTAAATACATCTACGCTTGCCCTAACTGCGTCTATCTCCGCAGAGTATATGTCCACGTAGCTCTTGTTAATATCTTGAACAAGGCTGGCCGCCTCTATTTCCGTCTTATATATTTGCAGTTTTATTAGCTCTGACTCTAAGCCTATCTTGTAAACCTCTATGTCTGTTTTATACAAATCTATTTGTAAGTTTGTATAGTTTATTAGGGAATCAAATATGCCTTGCATGACCGCAGCGTGGCCATTAGCCAACGACTGGGCAACCCCTGCTATTTGAGCTTGTGCAGACAATAGCTGCCCTTCTAGCTTAACGCCTTCAGCTACAGAAAATCTAAGGTTTTCAATCTCTTGGTTGTGGAACTGTATAGAAATCTCGCGGTTAACACGACCACGCTCCATACGGTTTTTCTGCCTAATCTCTTGTACACGGGCTAATAAGGTAGACCCCGGAAGATCAAAGCCTTTCGCCGCCCATTCTTGCTCAGATTGATTCACGGCTTGCAAACTAGATACTTCTTCGCGCCCAATCTCCCTGTCAAACAAAGCTTGCTCTATAGCGGGTGGTAGCCCTGTTCCGCCTAAAAACATGCGCTGAACTTGAGCTGTGGCGCCGACAGATTGCGCCTCGGCTATAGTAGTGGCGCTGATGCTATCGAACCAATATTGAAAATCTTCTATATACTGATCTTGAACTGCTACTGGAGTACCTACTATTGGTGCAACACCATTAAAATCCTTGATGTCTATTGTAGGGGTGGCCGGTAAGTTAAGCTCTATTAGGGTCGGCACATCGGGCAGTATTATACCGTCAAAAGTAGGTACAACTACATCTCCAACTATAGGCTCTACAGGCACTGGCGGTAAGGTTAACACCGGAGGCGGCGGTATAGTTATGGACGGTGCATTTGGTATGGTAATATTAGGGCTGGAAGGTAAGCTATTTGTAGGTGGCGTTACATTTAAACCAGACGTATCTATACCTACGATTCCCGGCTGCGAAGGTGGTGATGTAGTAAAGGTTCTGCTCGGCTCCCGAAAGTCACCCGGTGCGGAGGGGTTCTCAAAAGGCACGTATTCGCTACCGCTATCCCATTTAATATCGTCTAGCTTCACAGGAATAATGTCGTAGTTAGCTAGTATTTGAGAAAAGCCGTCAGCGGCTGCCACATAGTCATTAACTAGCGCAGTAAAAAAATCAAACTGCTCTACAACTTGGTCACTTGCCTTAGCCTCACCTCCGCCGGGGTTGGGACAATTAATTGCCATTATACTCTCCTCCCTAAAAACAGTGGGTAAAGCTCAAGTACATCAAGCTCAAAATCACCACCATCTACATTTGTTAGCTCAAACTGCCAGTATCGTGACCGCAAACCTTGCCCTACTTCTACCATACCAGTCCTAGGCGCGGTGTTTGAGCCTACTGGACTGGCCTTATACCAATGCTCAAACAGCTCACCATCATCGACAGACATGACTTTTAATACTAGCTCATTTGAAGAAGTATACCCCATGTACGCTGTACGTATACGTTTCATCCTACTAGTTCCGAAATCAAGCATCATGCTCTCTACTTGCGCGGTAATCGGATTGCCTACGTCTGTGTCACCTTCTAGCTCGTATACCCCACTATCTGTAGTACCGAAAGACTGACCTTTAAAGGTAGTCATAGACGTAAACATGTAATTATCGTACTCAGAAATAGGCATACCAGCTTCTGTATTCATAACCCACGCTTGTGCCAGATCACCGTTTGTTTTAAATAAGCTGTATATATCAGCCGTGTCCAACAGCTCTACAAATAGATTAGCGGTAAGTTCCACAGAATCTGCCGCCAATAACTCGGCAGTTTCATCAACAATTATTGTAAGTACATTTTCTACTACGGCTGTGGCCATTATGGCTTCTAACTGCTCGGCTAAGTACGTTGCTTTTGCTATAGCTTCGGCAGAAAAAGTGACATAATCTGTAACTTCAAACGGATAACTACTACGCTCGCTGTCAAACATAAGTATGGTGGCAAGCACCTGCACCACACCGTTATACAGAGTTTCAACAGAGTCGTTAGCGACTAACTGCTCTGCGATCTGAATTACGCCAAGAAGGCTACGCGTGTCCTGAATACTAAATGTGTCAGTTAAGACTGAGTTTTGTTTAGTATTTGCGGTAGCTACCAGCATAGCTTGGTCTAACAGTTCTACTGCCACTACGGAAAATATTCGATGCGTGCCGCTTACGTAAACAGGCTCAGTAATGAGGTTAGCATGTGAAAACTTAACTGCGTCCCGTAAATAAATATCTTCAAGTATTTCTATGCCCTGTTGTAGAACCCTCTGCGGCTGAAGCGTTAAAAAAATACGTAATGAGTTATCCGGGCAACTTGTGTTAGTTGCCCCATATAGACCTAGGTTTCCATTTGCTGCGCAAATGGAGGAATCAGCCGCTTTTCCCTGAAAGTTCAAAAAACTTGATACTGAAACAGTGTTACTACTAGTGTTGGTTTGACCCAAAAACTGTAGGGCGCCCCAAAGTTTTGTAAAAGTCAAGCCTCCATTAGTGTCTTTAGCCGAGCCTTGGAGGGGCAATTCACCTCTAATAAGAGTGTTTAGTGGCAATCCTGACGCTAAGCCTTCTAATTTTAGTTCCCCATCTAAAAATACAGGGGCTGTGACGATAGCCGAGCCTTCAAATGGCAAATCCCCGTTAACTGTGGCAGCCAGTTCTGAGCCAGAAGCTGCCTGACCCTCTAACGGTAACTCCCCGCTAAGTTGGGCTAATTTATTCGCGGCGTTATTGGGGGTATTTATCTCTGGGTCTGTGTCGGCACCTGCATAATAATTAAACCCGGAACCGACAGGGTTCTCTATTTTGTCGCCTTCAATGTAAAAACAGGCGTCTAAAAACACTGTGCCAAAGGAGGGTACAGTGCTTACCCAGTACACAGGTGCAGGTAAAGGTAAACCCGGAAAGCGGGGGTCTGAGAATACTTTACTTTCGGGTGTGCCTACAGGGCGCACCCCATATATAACTTGTGTGCCTCTACGGGTTACGTAAAAACGGTCACCAAGCGCTTGGATGTGTGTGCCTGTTGGAGTGTTATCAACACGAACGCCTAACTCTGTGACGTATACCTTCCCTTGCCGCAAGCGCCATCCGTGTGTGGCTTCTCTGTAATCGGTACTCTCATTCTCGTTGCTAAACCCTGCCACCGAAGAAAATGATCCAGCCGCAAATTCCCAACCAAACCAACAACTATCTTCAAACGCAAGTTTGCTTCTTGCACCAGAAGTCCAACCAACGGGTGCGTAGTCTCCAAATACAGGTGTAAGTTCTAAGCAAGTAGTGCTAATCAAACCGGGCATTTACTGCGCTCTCTTCATTAATAATTTAGTCACCGTCGTCTTCAACCAACGGTGAATAGTCTTTAGGCCCCGGCCCTTGTAACGCTATTACAAGCTCTGTCCACCATTTATATGGTACGTCGAGCTTACGGGAATAAATATACGCTTTAAAGGAAGAAACCGATGAGTCTGCTATTTTAACCAGATGAGTTGAGACAATAAAGTGGTTATCGTTAGCGGCCATACTAGAGGTTACGTTGTGTGTCCTCGGGGTCTCCGGACTATTGGGTCTTGGAATAAAACCCTGTGTTGACGCAAACGAACCAGTTGGCGGGGTTGACGCAAACGAACCAGACGCTTCAAATATTTCGACGTTGACACCACCGTTCATTATTAGCGTCAAATCATCACGGGATACAAATATTCCTCCCGGCGCGTCCGTTGAGGGGTTAATCCTATCCTGTTTATCCCAAGACCCAGCATCTAAGACCCAACGATGTGCCCAGCCATCATCTCCTTGAGCCACGGCCACATTTGTGCCTATATCTACGTAAGCCCCAAGTCCCTCATCAGGCTGAGGCTCTTCGCTATCGGTAAAAGTTGTTTTGGTAGCGCCCTCATCAGAAAATATCGTCACTTGGCCAGAACCATTCGTTGAGTCTCCGGCTATAACAAACGTATCATCGTCATCGGCATGGCTTATGGCCATAGTTGTACCGAATTTGTTACCTGAACCGGCTGGGCCGGTGCAATAATAACCGAGACTCCAGCTTGTGCGTGTCGCATTCGGAAATAAAATTTTAAGACTAGCGGCCAAAATTTACTTCCTCTGTTTAAGTAAAGCCTTGAATAGATAGTGAAATTGCGCCGTTTTCGTTAACAGAGCAACCAAGCATGTTTACTGTATTGGGTTGGTCATAAGAGATTAAAAACTGCCACACACCAGAAACTGCGTTTTTCTTATAGATAGTATACTTCCAGTCGAATAAGTTATTTAACACACCAACCATCGGCCCTAATGTTACAACACAGATGTCCTTAGACATAGCTACATGGCGAAAATCAAAGAGGTAGGGCGGGGGTACAGTCAATACATGCGACCAAACGTGAGTTTGTGGCGCCCTTTCAAAAAATAGTAGCGCGGCCCGTGTGCTTGGCTTTCCGGGTGGCGGGCTAAAAAATGAACTGTCTGTTACTACATTGCTAAAGCCAACCGCAGAGTCATCGGTTATTGCAACTGGCGGGTAGAGATTACTAATTTCCGCACGTAAAGCGTAGGGGCCAGAGGTTGCGACTGAATCGGGCATTTATCTATGTGTCCTAGTTACAACAAGCAAAAAAGTGGTTACCACGCATAATTTACGCGTTGATTGTACAGCGTCCTATTAAAGAGGATTGTCCGGGTCAAAGTGGTGAGCCAATGTCCGGTAAGCCGGGTGGTATGAAGAAGTCGTTGCCACCGTAAGGAATGTTAAAGTAGCTCCATATTGCCCGACAAGGCATGTCCATACTTTTTATTTCTTGGCCCTTGGCGAGGATACCCCCTTCCATATAAAAAACCATACACAGTCCTCTGTATGGGCCGTTGTAGTTGTACATGTGAAATAGATAAATTGGCCTAAAGTCTACGTTGGCCGACAGTACATCTTCCCACCAGTCCCAAATGCCATACGTTGGGATAGTGGGATCAGACACAGGAATTGGGCTAGTGTCTACATACGGTGGTATGTGGACAGGCGGCACTCTAGGTGGCTCAAGGGTAAACTTGCATACATAACCTAGGGTATCAGTACCATCTAAGTTTGTTTTCCTTTTTTCAAGCGCAAAAAAACTATCGGTCATAATAAATCCAGCTTTACTTAAACAGGTATGATTATATTAAAGTAATCAATGGTGTAATTGACACCCAAAGTAATGACGTTAGTTTGTACAAACATATCAGCGTTATTCCCGCCTACAGTACCTT
>Ga0209830_10003571_pt1 | contig 11822 bp, 12 predicted proteins | sample ArcticOcean_MG_C_12_FD_187439 | JGI IMG/M metagenome (GOLD analysis project Ga0209830, IMG submission 187439) | Marine microbial communities from western Arctic Ocean - ArcticOcean_MG_CB8_130 (SPAdes) (version 2) | ecosystem: Environmental > Aquatic > Marine > Oceanic | place: Arctic Ocean...
TTACCAATTATGGAACCTTTACAAATGACGGATCTTTTACCGCTGTTGATTTAGAAAACAAGGAAACTTCAACCTTTGACAATACAGGAACTTTAACGGCTACTAATACCGTTACCAATTCTGGAACCTTTACAAATGAAACTGCAGGAACTTTAACTGCTAGTAATACCGTTACCAATTATGGAACCTTTACAAATGACGGATCTTTTACCGCTGTTGATTTAGAAAACAAGGAAACTTCAACCTTTGACAATACAGGAACTTTAACGGCTACTAATACCGTTACCAATTCTGGAACATTTACAAATGAAACTGCAGGAACCTTAACTAATATTAATACCGTTACCAATTATAAAACCTTTACAAATGATGGATCTTTTACTGCTGTTGATTTAGAAAACAAGGAAACTTCAACCTTTGACAATACAGGAACTTTAACGGCTAGTAATACCGTTACCAACTCTGGAACATTTACAAATAAAACTGCAGGAACTTTAACTGCTACTAATACCGTTACCAATTCTGGAACCTTTACAAATGAAACTGCAGGAACTTTAACTGCTAGTAATACCGTTACCAATTCTGGAACCTTTACAAATGATGGATCTTTTACTGCTGTTGATTTAGAAAACAAGGAAACTTCAACCTTTGACAATACAGGAACTTTAACGGCTAGTAATACCGTTACCAACTCTGGAACATTTACAAATAAAACTGCAGGAACTTTAACTGCTACTAATACTGTTACCAATTCTGGAACCTTTACAAATGAAACTGCAGGAACTTTAACTGCTAGTAATACCTTTACCAATTCTGGAACCTTTACAAATGATGGATCTTTTACTGCTGTTGAAACAAACAATACGGCAACCCTTGAAAATACAGGAACCTTAAATGTTACTACGATAAACAACGAAGGAAATACCCTGGGAGATGGAACTTATAATATTTTAGGTGATTTTACAAGCTCAGGAACCTTTTTTAGTGCAGCAGGTGCTGTATACATGAATGGAACATCGGCACAAATAATGACCATGGCAGCTGCTACGTTTAATAACCTCACCATAGACAATGCAGCAAGTGTTACATTAATTTCAACGCAAACTATTATTACAAATACCCTTACAATTAATACAGAGAAAGTATTTAAAATTGAAGCAGATAAAAACTTGACAGTAACGGGTACCATTGTAAATAATGCAGACACCAGTGGTCTTATTTTAAAGTCTAATACTTCTGGAACAGCCTCTTTACTTCACAACACCCCCAATGTACCGGTAACCGTGCAGCGTTATATTAGTGGTATTGCAGAAGACTGGCACTTTCTTTCTGCACCCGTTTCAAATCAAGATATAAGCGGTAGTTGGAACCCAGCAGGTACTTATGGAAATGGAACTGGCTATGATTTGTATATTTTTAATGAACCTACACCGTGTTGGACTTATCAATTAAATACAACCATAGCACCAACGTGGCCATCTATTCATCCTACTGCTAACTTTGTTACGGCAAGAGGCTATCTGTATTCTACACAAGCACCAAATCCAACCAAAGAATTTGTTGGGTTGTTAAATAATGGAGGTATTAGTTACCCCATTACAAATGAAAGTCCAGACCTTGTTGTGCAAGGGTTTAATTTAATTGGAAACCCCTACCCATCTTCAATAGATTGGAAATCAATAAATGGTTGGTCGCGTACTAATTTAATTACCTCTGGCGGAGGTTATGACATGTGGATTTGGAATCAGGCGGCTAACAATTATGGAATATATAACTCAAACGGAGATATTGGTACAAACGGTGTAACGCAGCATATTGCACCAGCACAAGGATATTTTATTAGAGCGGTAAATAACGGCGATATTAGTATGTCTAATGCAGTACGCGTTAATACAGGTGCTAGTAATTGGTTAAAAGGAACCAAAAATGAAATCAACAATTTAAAAATTAGAATTACGTCTAGTGAAGGACATGGTTCAGATGAAGTGTTACTTCTATTTGGGTACCCAGAAAACGAAGCTGGAGCCGTAAAACTCTACAGTCAAAATGAAGCTGCACCTTCGGCTTATTTATATGATTTAAAGAAAGATTTATCCGTGCGATATTTAACGGATACTATCGAAAACTCACAAGTGCCGTTGCACTTTAAGGCTGGGAGAGATGGGAATTATTCATTGAGTATTGATGCTGAAATTGGTGCTTTTGATATACTTTTATTAGAAGATAAAAAAAATAATAGCATAACTGATTTAAATGTAAATGCAAACTATCAATTTAAAGGGACTATAAACGATGATGCCAATAGATTTGTGCTTCACTTTAAAGATATAACTGAGGTGAATGAAAGCTTACCTGTTTCTATCTTTTATGATGGAAACGAAGTTAATGTAGACTTGACTTTGGTAAATGAAGAAACGGATATTAAAGTGTTTGATATGCTAGGTAGACTGTTATTAAATAAAAAAGGAGCAGGTAAAATGATCCACCGTTTTAGTGTACATCCAAAACATGCCGTTTATATTATAGTTGCTACCAGCGAAGAAAAATCTAGTAGAAAAGTAGTTTTAGTATATTAAAATAGTACTCCTGTTATTTTTAATTATGACAAGACGATTAAAGTATTTATTTTTTAGTACATTTAATCCTGCTTATGAAGCGTAAATCAACAGTGATGCAAAACAACAGATAGTGTAGTAAAAAGTAAAATTAGTTTGAAGTTTTCATGTAATGATTTAATAATTATGTAACATTTTTTAAGAATTATGTAACATTAATTAATTATTTCATTTTATATGTCTATATTTATATCGATATATGAATATAAAAGCTTCTCTTTTATTAACTATTTTAGCCATAATAGGGCACATTGTTAGCGTAAGGGCGCAATCAGCGCCAACTATTAACTCAACTGCTAGTGCACAACTTATTGAAGCAATAACACTTTCTGAGACAACTTCACTGAACTTTGGAACAACTGTACTAAAAAGCACAGAGGGAGGAACTGTTGTTTTGAGTTCAAATTCAAATACACGAAATTATACTGGTGGTCTCGCTGGTGGAGGGCCAGAAAATCAAGACGCTACCAATGCAACTTTCGAAGTAAGCGGGTCTTCACTTGCTACTTATACGGTAACATTACCAGCAGCAATAACGCTTACCCACACTTCAACTGAGACCGGTATAAATACCATGGAAATCACTGCAATGAAGGCACGTTTTAATGATGCAGCATCCGACTCTGTAACAAGTACTATTTCATCAGAAGGAACGGACAGTTTCTCGCTGGGAGCTACCTTAACTGTTCAAGAGAACCAAATCCTCGGACAGTATTCTGGACAATATGAAGTAAGTGTAGACTACAATTAACTAAAAAAATTGTGGTTCTTCACAAATAAATTTCAAAATAACTTCAAGCTTCAACTTCAATAACGCAGAAAATTGGTTTACCTCTAGGTTTTGTATATTTGGATATGAAAAAAATAACTTTTATCCTACTGCTATGTATTTCATTTATTTCAAATGCTCAAAAGGTATTTGCCGTACAATATGAAAATCAAGCAGATGTAAAGGTATTTGTAGTGAAATATGAGAACCAAGCAGACTTAAACATCTATAAAGTTAAATACGAAAACCAAGCAGGAAAGAATAATGGCACATGGTTTTTTACCAAATACAAAAATCAAGCTAAAAAGAAAATCTATTTTGTAACGTATGAAAATCAGGCAGATTTAAAAATTTACGTTGTTAAGTATAAGAATCAAGCAGGTTGGAGAGACAAATCAAAGCAACATTTAATGTTTTAAATAAATATTTAAAAATTTATTTATTTAAAATTTCTTCTCTTGTTTTAAGGTATGCTATCTAATTACTTAATCGATACTTATTATATTCTTTCATATTACCTATATTTAAAATTATAAAAATCAAATTAATTACCCCAAAGTCTTGGGTTTAAATTTCTATGACTAAAACTATACACGATGCCTACTGATGGATATATATGAGATTTTTGGGTATCAATATCATCTTTTAAGTATTTGTACATAACTTGTAAATTCATTCCTAATTTTTGTGAAAACCAAAAAGTATTTCCTATTCCAAAATTAGAATTACCTGTAATAACTTTCCCTTTTAAATAACTTGCACCAACTAAGATATAAGGAACAACATTATAATTAGATCTTCCAAAATCATATCTCAAAGCTCCATCAAAAGAGGTGTAGCTCTCTTCCCCCCCTATTCTGGTAGCAAAAGCTGCATCTAAAATTAAACCTTTAAAAATATATCTAGAAATATTAAGCCTTGGAGATACATATACTAAAGGACGACTATTATATGTGTATTTTGCACCTGCTAGACTAATTCCCGCAACCCATTTTTGCTGTTTATTTTGTGCTTTAAAATGAAATATAAAAGCATAGAAAAAAGAAATAATTAAAAATATTCTTTTCATCTTTAAGTTAATTTTAGATTATTCATTATGGTGCTTTAATTTAATAAAAAAAAAGTATTAAAAGATTCAATTTTAGATTAATTACGTCCTTTCTTAAATTTAATTAAAAAACAAATAAGAACAAAGCTAAGGCCTACTTGAAAAAGTAAAAACATTATACCCATCTAAAAACACAGTAATTATAGCATTTTTTAAAAGAGGAGGCTCTCTGCGCGAACTACAGAAACCAGAGGTTGCTGAACTAACAGCCGAAAATATGCCTATCATTAATACAAAGAGCATTAATTACAAACTCCATTTGAATAAGAAGTTATTCCAGCAGCGTTAACCGCCTTACATGCATTGCTATAAGTTACTCCGTCGCAGCCACAAACTGGAGCATACTCTTCGGTACACAAGGCAACTAGATCAATCAGATTTTTGTCTATACAGCCTAATGGTATTTCTTCATCATCAGTAGTACAACCTAATAAAGTAATAGCAAAAAAAAAGTAAAGTAATTTTTTCATAACATTTCAAAGATTATAAATATATCCTAGCTCATTTAAGGCTCAAAAGTAATTAAATTAACAGAAAGTAATATGCTTATAATCTAAAAAATAAGCAATAGATTAGATACGATGTTGTGGCTATTCTTTTAATTTCGGATGTTTATTAATTCAGATTCTAATTCCGATTTTGCGTTCTGTTGTATTGTTGATAAAGTTCCATTTAGTAAATTGTTATTTTCATAAGGGTCAACGACTAAATGATACATTTCGTCCATTCCAACTGCACTAACTATAAGTTTATATTCACCATTACTAATAGTCCATCTATCAGTTGTTCCATTATCCATTTCAGAATATTGATAATCTCTAATTGTATTATTATTATTATTACTTGTTAATAGTGGTTTAAAGCTTTTACTGTCGTGAATTTCGTTTACTGAAATCCCAGCAATTTCTGCAATTGTAGCAAATAAATCTGTACTATTTATTAAGTTATTATCTGTACCTGATCGAGAGACAGTGTTTCCAGAAATAAACATTGGAACGTTAACTCCACCCTGATATAAAGTATTTTTCACGGTTGCACTTGAATAGGGGTTTTGAGCAACTTGATTTGGTGTACCATTGTCGCCAATAAAAATTATAATTGTGTTATTTCTTTCAACTTCAGGAATAGCATCTAATAACCTTCCAATTTGAAAATCCATTGCTTCAATCGCTGCCATATAGTAAGGAATTGGGTCTAACCCATTGTTATATGCAGGTAAGTTCCCTTGACTGTGCATATTAATTGGTGGTGCATGAAATGGTGTATGTGGTGCATTATATGCCAACCACATAAACCAAGGTTTAGATTGTTGATTAATCCAATCTATCGATAAGTCTGTAAAAGTTTCTGTTATATATTCTGTAACCTGAGTTGTAGCACTATCCTCGTTTAATTGCCATTGGTAATAATCATTTACTGCCCCACGAATAAGGCCAGCGTAATAATCAATTCCAAATGTTTCTGGGTTTATAGCTAAATTGCTTCCTGAAAGATGCCATTTTCCAATAATTGCAGATGCATATTTATTGTTAGTTTGAGTGCTAATATATTTTTGTAGTGTAGTTTCCAAAATAGATAATTCATCGCCAACAGCTTTTACACCAGTTCTATAACCGTACTTTCCAGTAATTATAGAGGCTCTAGTTGGTGTACAAGTTGGATTTGCCCAAAAATTAGTAAAAGAAATTCCATTATTTCTAATGGCATCTATGTTTGGTGTATTAGGTTTTATATTGCCTTCTGTAAAACCATTTATAGCATCTTTACCTAAATCATCTGCAATAATAAAAAGAATATTTGGTGATTGTATTAGGTCTACAATTTCGTTTGAATCATCTGATTTATTGCAGCTAATAATTATAAATAAGGTGGTAAACAAGCAAATTCTAGCCGCTTTTATAGAATGTCTATAGTTCATAATAGTTTTTATTACTCTTTTAAGATTTTTGTATTCCATTTAGAAAACATAAGTTGGACTTTTATTCTTTCAAAAGGTTTAATTTATTTCTTATTTTAAATGGTATATGACCTGTTATTAAAAGGTTTAAAAGAATTTAAAAAAACAATAAACCCACTTTAGTAGTGGGTTTATTGTTTTTTTTGTAGATTTTAAAAGAAACTATATCGTATTTAATTGGCCATGTAAATAACTTCTCTCGTAACCTTACCGTCATCATTAAAGTCATGACTCATGTGTAAATATTCGCGAGTTTCCTCTCCTGTCTCTGTATTAGTGTTGTTTACCCACCACCAAGATTGAACAACCCACTGCCCTTCGCCTCTTGAATAATAAATAGCATCTGGATATCCTGACTGCTCTAAATTACGTACACTGTTTGTTGCCACTTCCTGATGCCATGTAGCTGTGCGCTCTTCTAGATTCAAATGACCGTTCACACCCAGGCGGTAAAACTCTACATCTTCTGCAAAGTAAGTAGCCAATTCCGATATTTCTCCAGCCTCAAAATGTGCAACCATCTCATTCAATTTATTAATAATTGGATGTTCATCATACACGCGACCATTTCTATGCATTCCTAAAGACGCTTGAATTTGCGCACCCGCAGACTCACGATCATAGTAGTTTATCGTCGTAGTTATTTTCCCTTGATTAGTCACATAATAATTGGAATGCATATTTTCCTTAATAGCTAAACCGCTGGTTTTATTCACAGCTGAGAACACCATCCAATCCATAGCCCAAGCCCCTTTCTTATCATCTTTGTACTTAATAATATCTGGTGTAGCACCTTTCATCACAGTAATTTTAATATCGCTAAAGTTCTCTTGCCACCAAAGCATGTTGGTTACTTCTTCATCTACAGTGCCTGCTTCATCTTCGCCTGGACCCCAGATTTTCGCTTCCTCAGCGTACAAAGCTCTTAGCTCAGCCTCAGTTCCTGATTCCCATATCCGGTAAGTTTCTTTAATAACATCATATGCAGGATGCTCTGAATATGTTACTCCTGATTTTACTTGACTCCATCCTAATAAAGGAATCAATGCTAATACCAATACTAATTTCTTCATGTTACTTGTATTTAAGGTTAATTATTAAATTAACTCTAATATACTTGTTTTTAATTGCAATAAACAACTATTTTTGTTTTTTTTATAGAGTTGCCTATTTTGAATTAACTATCCTATTTGATCTAAATCTTTTTTTTTACTTTAGTGGGCTAAATTATTATTTTATTTATGGCAATTAATTATAAACAATTTGTAGAAAAAGTAAGCACATTAGCAATATTGCTGTCAGTTGTATTCCTTGCTCTAGAAGTTAGTCAGAGTAATCAACTTGCTAAATCCACTATTAGACAAGCTTTAAATGTAAGTGATATGGAGTTATGGAAAATAATGTTAGAAGAAGATGTCATTGCAAAATCTTTATTTAAAATAGATAATAACCTTAAACTCACTAAATATGAGGAGTATCAAGTTGAGTTATTTCAAACTGTTAATTTCAGAGATTATGATAATTCATTTTATCATTACAGCAATGGATTATTTGAAGAGGATGTTTGGTTAATGTATAGAAAAGGAATAAAACAATTATTATTGCGAGATCTTTCTGCAAGGAAAATGTGGGAAAAACATAATTCTGAATTTAGTAATGAATTCCAAATAGAAGTAAATAAAATAATAAATGAATTAAAGGTGGAATTAAATGAAATAATAGATTGAAACAACTAATAGAATTTTAAAAAAAAACTATTATGAAAACATTAGTAAGAAGTATCACAATTTTAGTTTGTTTAATCTTATTTTTAAGTTGTTCCGTTACAAATTTTAAAATTTCTGAAAATCCAAAATTTGGCTTAATTCAAACTAACTATTGGAATGGACAGTTAAAGAACGAAACACACACGAAATCTAATACTTTAGGTAATTGGATTTATCACGGTGTTTCAGAATCTTATTACAAGAACGGACAGCTAAAATCGAAAGGGAACTTCAAAGATAACAAGCAAGATGGACTATGGAAATGGTATTATGATGACGGTCAGTTAAAGTCTAAAGTAAACTACAAAGACGGAAAAGAAGATGGTTTATCTGATTTTTATTATAAGAACGGTCAGTTAAAGCAAAAAGCAAACTCCAAAGATGATAAGCCAGATGGGATACCAGCTGGAATATGGGAAGGGGGAAGTTCCAGAAGACAGATTAAGCCAATAAAAAGCTGATAAGTTTCATAATTAGAATTAAGTATATTTATAACAGGAGAACCTCATTATAATATCTTTTCTGGTAAACCTCAAACTCTAAATTAAGACTACTTTAATACCCTTTGGGATTGTTTTAAGAGACAGTCTAACTGAAACAAACACTGTATATCACCGCATATAATTATAGGCTAGCTTTAGCTTACTTAAGAAAATCTTCGCAGATTTTTCACCTAGTTTGTATTTGCTAACTTTAATGCTTAAAACACAGAACAAATCATATTCAAACACGTTCTCACCAATTAAAAAAAAAGAACTTTGAAAAAATATTTTCTTTTATTAGTCCTTTGTACTTATTCTCTTCTTTCATTTGGACAGATTAAAAAAAATAAAGCAATTGACAGCCTCTTTAGATACCTTTTTATGTGCCTATTATATTGGCTAAAAATGAAAATGCAGAAATATTGAAAATGACGTGAAGTACTATAAACTCTATGAAACCTATAAAAAACAAAAAAGCCTCACATTTCTGTGAAGCTTTAAGTGAGCCCTGAAGGGTTTACACTTGTTTCTGGAAGACTCCAATCTTTAAATAATGATTAATTTCATTCAACTAAAATAGGAATTATTTTAAATTGAAAAAGTGAGCTAAATAGCCCACTTTAAAAGATTATTTATAGTTAATTAAAATTTATAAAGTAAAGATGCTCCAAAAGCACTTCCTTTAATCTTTATTCCATTCATATTAGACGAATCAGATAACTGAGTTCCATAAGAACCTATTAAAGTGAAATTTTCTGAAAGATCAATACCAAGTCCAATAGACCCTGTAAAAGAAGTTTTTTTCATAAGATCTGTATCTATATCTGCTAGTGAGTAACCTAACCCTATTCCAGGTTGAATAAAGAAATTATTATCTTTGCCCGCAGGGTAATATTGAAGACCTAAACCAAGACCAATTGAGTTATTAGATTCTTCATCAACTTTCTCTCCCATTCCAAAACCAAGTGATGCAAGCAAGTCTAAATTGTCTGAAATTTCAGAATCATAAAATAACCCGATAGAAAAAGATCCTGAAGAATCTGAGGTTATTGATTCTCCTCCAACGGATATTTTTGCTTTACCGCTTCCATACCCAACTGACACTCCAAATTGTGCATTAATTGTAAAACAAAAAGAAAATAAAATAATTGATAAAAGTAATTTTTTCATAATAAATAGTATTTAAGATTATAATCAAATATACGTTTTATTTTGCAACTAATAAAAATGAGCCATAAATAACCCTTAACCCTGCTTAAAAGGATTAGAAATAGCTGAATTGACAGAAGAAGTTATACCTCTGGTTTAGTTGTCAGGAAGCGATGGGGTATAACGCTCAGGATAATAAACTATTATCAACAAGATTTAATGAACCTACATAAGAATTAATAAAAAGATACCAAGTGCAAGATATGTTGCAATAGGTATTAAAACAGTTAATCCAGCAGATTTTAAAAATGAAAAATTTCTAACTTTAACATCGTAAATTTCTTCTAAAGGGATTGTTCCTTGTCCATCTTTCGTTTCTAAAATCATTGTTTTTTCATTTTTAGAAACTAACTGACCTTTAATACTTGTTTTATTAAGCATTAAAACCTTAATTTTTTGTTTTTTATCGATTTCTATATTATTGTAACCTATAGATTTGTAACTAAAACAACTTTGAAATAAAATTGAAAATGATAATAAAAAGATAAGATTTTTCATTGATGAGTTTTTTCAAATGTATTCATTTTACTTCAAATACTTACAGAATGATTGTATAGTTTTATATATAATTAATAATATTACCTATTTAATTGACATACAGCATCTTACTATTACTAGGTTTAGAACTCCCTGAATTGAAAGAAGAAGATATGCCTATGGCAATAGATAAGCAGTAATCAGATGCTAATAAAGATTAGTTCCTTTTACCACATAAAGTTGCAAATGTAGTAGTACTGAATGTGGGGGTATGTTAAATAGGTGAATTGAAGGAAATTGATATGCCGATGGTATAAGAGAAAACTCTACGAATAGGAGGTTTTTATATTAAGTGCCTTACCAAGCTGCAGTTGCAGTCCATTGTCTGATTGTACGTATTTTACCCTCTTCCCCAAAGATAAATACTTCTAAAAATAAATCTTTTTCAACAGTACCATTTTTGTTGTATTTAATTACTCTATAGTCCACTTGAACCATACTCCTTAATCCGTCCAACTCTAAGGGTATAAAAAACACGGGCTTTGTAACTATTGAATCGTATGAGGAGAATTTTTCTTTCAGATTATCAACAGTCATAATTACTGGTATCTCTGAATTGAATGAAAAAAATCTAAGCGAATCTCTCGTATGAGAAAAAACAGCATCTGCATCCATAGCGGCGTAATTAGAAATTAAATCTTTTACAATTTCTACTTGTTCATCAGAACCTATCAGATACTTTACACCAGACCTAACCCATTCACCAGCTTTTCTATCTACTTCAACCTCTTTGACTTGATTTTTACAAGACAATACTGCTATACTTATTGCTAATAAAACGATTACTTTTTTCATTTTTAATTATTTTAAGAATTAATTACATTAAATATAATAATTTATAATTACTTATTGCGACCAAAGTGTAATTAACACCAACGGTATAGCACTCAATACGCCCTTAAACCCCTTGCATATTTGAGTTTAATGCAAAAAAAAAGAGTACCCATTTCTGATTACTCCTTAGAGAAGAACTCTATTGAAATATTGAATACAAGTTTTACACTAAGAGATTTCTTAAATAATATTGATTCTATAGAATTTATTTAAGAGGCTTAGAAACAGCTGAATTAAAGGAGAAAGATATGCCTATGGTTTAGGTTTATTTTTTATAAAATTTATGAATCTCTTCACTTACTTTCTTTTGCACTACTTTTCCATAATGAGCCTGTGTAATGTTCATATTTGAATGCCCTAGTAACTCTGATACAATTTCCATAGGCACATTATTAAATAACAGTACAGTAGTTGCAAAAGTTTTTCTAGCAATGTGATGTGTTAACTTCTTATCTATGCTTAAAAGCGCTGAAATCTCCTTTAAATAAGAGTTAAACTTCTGATTACTTATACTAGGCAACTCATTATTATACTTGTCCAAAATC
>Ga0209830_10003588_pt1 | contig 11773 bp, 10 predicted proteins | sample ArcticOcean_MG_C_12_FD_187439 | JGI IMG/M metagenome (GOLD analysis project Ga0209830, IMG submission 187439) | Marine microbial communities from western Arctic Ocean - ArcticOcean_MG_CB8_130 (SPAdes) (version 2) | ecosystem: Environmental > Aquatic > Marine > Oceanic | place: Arctic Ocean...
CGATATAGACAATCCTACAGATTTGCTATTTTCTCCGAGTGCTAGTGCAGTTGAGTAATAAATAGTTTGGAAATACTACTTTTTCTTTTACTTCAATTTAGTTTGTTTCTAAATTAATGTATCTTTAACTTGAAATTACAAATAAGTATACCTTAGCGCATGCCTATTTTATAACAATTTGTGTAAAATATTTCAACATGATTCAGAGAAAAGAAATACTGCCTTTTATGTTTAACAAGCTTCTTTCGGACAGTACCCGTGGAAAAACAGAGAAGATAATTCTTAAATTAGCACTTATTAGTTTTTTTATTCATTTGGCCGTTATTTATTTAATGAAGTTTAATTTTATAGATTATCCTTCAAACTCAGAGCTTTTAAAAAATCCGATTTCTGCTGCATACACGCCTTTTTCTTTTATTCTAATTTACGAGGTTTATCTTCTAATTTATTATTTACCAAGGTCTTTTACAACTTATATAACCAAGCAGTATGAAATTATAACCCTAATTATTATTCGTAAGTTATTTAAAGATTTATCAGCTTTAGAGCTTACAGAAAACTGGTTCGAAATTAAAGGTGATTTACAATTTACCTATGATCTAATTGCCTCTATTTTGCTGTTTTATTTGATCTTTTTATTTCAAAAAGAGAAAACAAAACAAATAATATTGCAAGGAGCTATTCAACCAATGGTTGATAAATTTGTGAAAAACAAAAAAATAATAGCTGTTATTTTGCTTCCATTATTTTTTATTATCGCGGTATACACACTTGTAGATTGGTCTGCAGGAATTTATATATTTTCTAACAAATTGCCAACATTTGAGAGCATTAATAACCTATTTTTTGATGAGTTTTTTACAGTCTTAATTTTAGTGGATGTGGTACTGCTTTTATTTTCATTTTTTTACACAGATCAGTTCCATAAAATTATTAGAAACTCTGGCTTTGTTATTTCAACAATTTTAATACGGATGTCTTTTGGAGTAAGTGGTTTGATTAGTACAATATTAATTGTTGTGGCCGTGCTCTTTGGTTTGGCAATCATAACCATTCATAATAAATACGAAGCAAACCCACTGCCTGAAAAAACTATTTAAACTTCAATTAAAAAAAGGAAAATCCAATACCAATTGAAACACTGTCTAATTTATTGTTTTTAAAACCAACAATCCCTTTTCTGTGAAAATCTATTCTAAAAATGGTGTTCAGTCTATCTTCTCCCCCAGACTGAATTCCTAAACCAATTCCATAATAATTTCCATCGGGATAATTAGATGAGGGTGTCCACATCTTACCATATCTAACTTCAGCAAAATGGATGCTATCATCTTTTTCTGTGATATTATATTTTAGGCTCCCATAGGTAGGGAAGGCCTTAATATCATAATTCCAATGTAAATCATATCCAGAATTAAAAGCAATTGCAATTCTCTGTTTAAATTCATATCCAAAACCAAATCTAAAAAATAAGGCAGATGGCACAATTAAGGGTCCGTTATCATCATCCGGTCCAATTTGATAATCTTCATTAATACCTAAGGTGAAATTTATATCTCCTGTAAAAAAAGGTCTCCCTAATTTTTCTTGGGAAATAGCATTTTGAAAAATAAAAATAAAAATTACAGTACTTAGTATTTTTTTCATGTAACCAAATTTATCAAAAACTATTCCATTTTAAGTTTCTTATCAAAAATAATAATTAAGCAAATTTATATGTAATTTTGCAGGAATTATGAGCATCATTTCTAAAGACATACAAAAAGCAGTACAATTATTAACCGAAGACCATTTGGTGGCAATACCAACGGAGACAGTTTATGGTTTGGCAGGAAATATTTTTAGCGAAAAAGCAATTAAAAGTATTTTTTCTACAAAGCAGCGTCCGTTTTTTAATCCGTTAATTGTGCATATTCCTTCTGTAAAATCTTTAAACGATCTTGTAACTCATGTTCCTGAAAAAGCAAAATTGTTAGCTGCTGCTTTTTGGCCAGGTTCAATGACCTTAGTTTTAAAAAAGAGCAAAACTATTCCTGATATTATTACGGCAGGAAAAGACACTGTTGCCGTTCGTGTACCAAATCATCCTATAACTTTAGAACTATTAAAAAAATTACCATTTCCTTTAGCGGCGCCAAGTGCAAATCCTTTTGGAAGCATTAGCCCTACAAAACCAGCACACGTAGAAAACTATTTTAGGAATAGTATAAAGATGGTTTTAGACGGTGGTTCTTGTGCAAACGGAATTGAGTCTACTATTATTGGTTTTGAAAATGAAGACCCTGTTATTTACAGATTAGGTGCTTTAGCCTTAGAAGAAATTGAAGCTGTAGTTGGTAAAATTTCTATCAAAAATAAAAAAGAAGAAAAACCAGATGCCCCAGGAATGCTGGCTAGACATTATGCACCTAAAACAAGTACTTTTTTAGTTGATGATGTTGCTGCTGAAATAGAAAAAAATACAGGAAAAAAGATGGGAGTTTTAGTATTTAAATCTTCTTTAAATAACGAAAATATTACTGAAATAATCTTATCTAAAAATGGCTCTTTGCAAGAAGCTGCATCGAGACTATATTCGGCAATGCATGATTTAGATAGTAAAAATTTAGACCTTATTATTGCAGAGCGTTTTTCTGAATTTGGCCTAGGAAAGTCTATAAATGATAGATTACAACGCGCAACATTCAAGTAAATTACCTTACAAAACGATAGGTTGCTTTTATTAGAAAAGTATCACTGGCAGGAATATCAAAAACCTGATCACGAACACTATCCGTAAGAGAATCATTAAAATCTTGTGAGCCACTAGAGCCTCTTGACCAAACAAAAAACAACTCAGAACCCGGAATGTATTCCCAACGTACCACTAAGTTTGTTTGCAATTGCACAAAAGAAAAATCTGGTTTTTTAAAAGCATAATCTAAATTTCCATTCACATTATCATCTATTAAATAGCCGCCGTTTGGAAAATCATATTCTAATTTTCCATCATTATTTAAATCGATAGCAATCGGTTCGTTTGTATAAGAAATTTGATTTTCATCATATAAAGTAACACGCTCACTAAAAGAACTTGCTGTAGGATTATTCACAAAATTAAAATCCGAATACCTTCCTCTAGAAATAAATGGTTGTCCGTAAAATTGTACAGAAAAATTCGGATTTAAACTGTAATTTAATCGCAACGTCGTAGACCAATTTTGGTTATTAATTTGTCCTAAAATATATCTTTTTTCAGCGCCAAAGTTTGTTGTTGTGATATACTGTGTTTTATCTACGGTTTGCTGGAGCTCTGTATTTAGAGACATATTGATTGCATCAAAAGGCTGGTAATTCATTCTAAAAACATATTTACTTAAATTGTTTATATTTCTCTCTGTTTTCCGTTTTATATACCCTAAAGTAAAACTCAACTTTTTAGTACTATCAGAATTAAGGAAAAAATACACAAAATCTTTATTCGCAAATCTCCAACGTGGCCCTCCTCTTAAATAGGCATTTTCGTACAGTAAAGGATTATGACCAAGCCCTAAATTTGTAGACCAATTGTTTATCCAATTTATTCTTCCCTCTAATTTATACTCCATTTCATTTTGATTTCCTTGAAAATCAAAATTTGATAACTGTTCTAAACTAACTTTAATATCTCTATAGATTTTTGTAGGAACTTGCCACAAGTAGTTTATTTCTGCAAACTGAATAATTTCGTCTGTTTGGCGCAAAAAACCTACATCATTTAATTCTAATTCTGGTGATCGCCAAACAAGTCCACCATTATATCTCCAATTTCCACCACCTTGTTTTCCGATATTAATTTTACCTCCTGTGCCTGTTAAAGATGTTCTAGTTGGATCTACATTTACATGATCTGCATCTGTTCTCTGGAATAATCTTGTAATAGAACGCTGCGTCCTTTCAATAGCTTCCTTACTTCCGGTCACATAACTTATGATTGTATTTCCTTCAATATAAAAGTTTCTATTTTTCCAAGTATGTCTAAAGTCCATTCCACCAGTATATGCTGCTTTATGTAATTCCGAAAAATTACCATTTAAATTTCTGTTGGTTGCTGTAAAAATTCCACCTAGATAAGAATTCCGTTCATTAAAATCTTTCTGAGCTCTCGCAACAAAATAATTAGTTAATGGTTCTACAATTTCTTCTCTTGTATTGCCATCTGTTTGTTTTATTTCTGCAAACTCATTTGCTGTAACACTTTCTAAAACGCCAAAAGACCAACCATTTTTAGTTTTTCCAGAGAACTTTGTAGCACCCAAAATTGTAGAATTTTTTGGTAAATCTGCATATTCACCCTCTGCTAAAGTTGGATCTCTGTGCGGATTCCTACCGATTCTTCTACTATAAAAAAGATTGTCTCTTCCGTCTGCAAATTCAAAATCAAAAATATTTTTATTTTCTACAAAAAAAGGTCTTTGTTCTCTAAAGAAAATCTGAAATCCGTCTAATGCAATAGTTCCTGGATCTGCTTCTACTTGTCCGAAATCTGGATTTATTGTTAGATCTAAAGTCAAGTCATTGGTAATTCCAATTTTTGCATCTAAACCTGCATTCACTTTAAAATCACTCCCATCTCTATATGGATTGTTTCCTTCTTTCGGATAAGAATCATATTGCAAAACTGTATAAGGCTGAATTTCTAATTGCTTTTGTAATTTTAAGTTTATCAAACCGTGTAATTCTCCGGATTCACTTATAAACCCTGCTTTATCATTCGGAATTCTTTGCCAAAGAGAACGCTCATTTTTTCTAAATATATTTCTGACAACATTAAATCCCCAAATTTGTTCTTCTGCATTTCCAAATCTTAATTGGGTAAAAGGAATTTTCATTTCAGCTGTCCAGCCTTTCTCATCTATGTGCGCATCTGTATACCAAATCGGATTCCAACTATCATCAATGTTCTCACCATTTTCTGAAGCAATTTCTTCACCTTTTACGCCAGCAGCAGTAGTTGTAAACATAAAGGCTGTTCTTTTATCATGATAACTATCTATAACCACACTTACTCTATCACCTGCAAAACCATCTCTTCTGCTTAATCTCTGTTCTATTAATTCTGGATTCTCATCTAAAGCTCTTAAAGCAATGTATAAGTAATTGGCATCGTATATTACTTTGAATTTTGTTTGATACATTGGAGCAGTTCCTTCATTCGGATCATTTTCTACAAAATTTGAAGACCAATCTACAACATCCCAAGCAATTTCAGATATTTTACCATCTATAATGGGCACTTCAACTAATTTCTGAGTTGTATAAATTCTTTTTGAAATAGTATTTAACTGCGCTTCTTGCGCTGCAGTATTAAGCCCGTAAAAAAGAATAATTAAAAAAATTGGAGTAAAAAATTTCATTGCTATTTTTATTAACTTTATCACTAAAAAAAAAACAGTGAACGAAGAAATGACATTACAAAAGTACCTATCTATACTCTTAAAATATTCTTAAGATAATGTTAATTTTAACACGCATTTTATCATGACTAAAAAGTTCAAAAAATATCCTAAAACACTATTTGTCAATCAAATAAATAGCACTATATTTGCACTCCTTTTTTAAGGAAAATGATTTATTTTAATTTACAAAAACTAATAGTGTAATTATGAACACATTAAGTTACAAAACAGTATCAGCAAACAGCGCTACCGTAAACAAGGAGTGGGTTTTAGTTGATGCGGACGGGCAAACGTTGGGTCGTCTATCTTCTATAGTAGCAAAGCTAATTAGAGGTAAGTACAAACCAAACTTTACTCCTCACGTAGATTGTGGAGACAACGTGGTTATCATCAACGCAGAAAAAATTGTATTATCTGGAAACAAATGGAAAGAGAAATCTTACATCCGTCATACGGGTTATCCAGGTGGCCAAAGATCATTAACTGCAACAGAAATGTTTGAGAAAGATCCTACAAGATTAATCGAAAAAGCAGTAAAAGGAATGTTACCAAAGAATATTTTGGGAGCAGCGTTATTTAGAAACTTGTATGTTTATGCAGGTACTGAGCACAAACAAGCAGGTCAAGAACCTAAAGCTATTAACCTTAAAGATCTTTTATAATGGATATAGTACACAAAATTGGTAGAAGAAAAACAGCTGTTGCTCGTATTTATCTTTCAGAAGGTAAAGGGAACATTACTGTAAATAAAAAAGACTACAAGAGCTATTTTACAACAGGTACCTTGCAGTATAAAGTACAACAACCATTAATGTTAACAGAAAACTTAGAGTCTTATGACATTAAAGTTAATGTATACGGTGGTGGAATAACAGGACAAGCTGAAGCGATTCGTTTAGCAATCACTAGAGCATTAGTTCATATTAATGCAGACCATAGACTTATCTTGAAACCAGAAGGTTTATTAACGCGTGATCCAAGAATGGTTGAACGTAAGAAATTTGGTCAGAAGAAAGCACGTAAAAAATTCCAATTCTCGAAACGTTAATATTGAATGCAGAATTTATCCTGTATTCTATTATTTCGAGAACTGTTATTATTACACACAATTAATATTAAACAGTTTAGCATCTAAATATATAAGACTCCTAAAAGACTACTTATATATTGATTTCAAAACAGAAAGTAAACACATTTAAAAAATGGCAAACGTAAATATTCAAGAATTATTAAACAATGGTGTGCATTTTGGACACCTTACTAGAAAATGGAACCCTAACATGGCTCCATACATTTATACAGAAAGAAACGGTGTTCATATCATCGATTTGTATAAAACTGCAGCAAAAATAGAAGAAACTTCAGAAGCTTTAAAAAAGATTGCAAACTCTGGACGTAAGATTTTATTTGTGGCTACAAAAAAACAAGCTAAAGATATTGTTGCCGAAAAAGCGAAAGTTATAAGCATGCCTTATATTACTGAAAGATGGCCTGGTGGAATGTTAACAAACTTTGTTACTATTAGAAAAGCTGTAAAGAAAATGGCTATAATTGATAGAATGAAGACAGATGGTTCTTTTGATGCATTATCTAAAAGAGAAAAATTACAAATCAATCGTCAGAGAGAGAAATTAGAAAAGAATTTAGGTTCTATTTCTGATATGACTCGTTTACCTGGTGCTTTATTTATAGTTGATATCAAAAAAGAGCACATTGCTGTAGCAGAAGCTCAAAAATTAAATATTCCAATTTTTGCAATGGTAGATACAAACTCTGATCCAAGAGAAGTAGACTACGTAATTCCTGCAAATGATGACGCTTCAAAATCTATTAACGTGGTATTATCTTTTGTTACTGATGCAATTGCAGAGGGATTATCTGAAAGAAAAGCAGACAAAGAGAAAGTAAAAGAAGCTCCAAAAAAGGAAGAAGCTAAATTAGAAGCTCCAAAAGTGGAAGTAGAAGCTCCAAAAGTGGAAGTAGAAGCTCCAAAAGCGGAAGTAGAAGCTCCTGAAGTTGCAGAAGCAAAAGTAGAGGCTCCTGCAAAGAAAGAAGCTCCGAAAGCAAAAGCTCCTAAAAAAGCAAAAAAGAAAGCTGAAGTTGCTGAAACACCTGCTGAAGAAAAAAAATAATTTAAGAACAATTTAGAAACTTAGGTTTCTGAACAAAAAATAAGTGACATGGTAAAAGTAAGTGCTGCTGACGTTAAAAAATTAAGGGAAGCAACTGGAGCTGGAATGATGGACTGTAAAAAGGCATTAGTAGAAGCAGAAAATAACTTCGATGAAGCTATAAATATTTTACGTAAAAAAGGTCAGAAAATTGCTGCAAAAAGAGCTGATAGAGATTCTACAGAAGGAGTTGCAGTAACAAGAATTAATGACTCAAAAACAGAAGGCGTAGCTATTGTATTAGCTTGTGAAACTGATTTTGTTGGTAAAAACGAATCTTTTGTAGCTTTAGGTGGTCAATTTGCAGATATCGCATTAAATGTTGCAGATAAAGAAGCTTTCTTAGCTGCAGATTTTGGAGGTATGACTGTTGCAGACAAACTAATTGAGCAAACTGGTGTTATTGGAGAAAAGTTAGAGATAACAGCTTTCGATAAAATTGAAGCTGCCTATGTTGGTGCTTACACTCACATTGGTAAAATTGCTGCTCTTGTTGGTTTATCCAATACAGTAGACAATGCTGAAACTTTATCTAAAGATGTTGCAATGCAAGTTGCCTCTATGGGTGCAACTACATTATCTTATAAAGATTTTGATACTGCATTTGTTACAGCAGAAACTGAAGCTAGAATCGCGGTGATAGAAAAAGATAATATAGAATTAGGTAGATTAGGAAAAACATTAAAAAACATTCCTCAATATATTTCTATGTCTCAATTATCTGATGCTATTTTAGCCGAAGCTGAAGATGCTGCAAAAGCAGAATTAAAAGCAGAAGGAAAACCAGAACAAATTTGGGATAGAATCTTACCAGGAAAAATGGAAAGATTTATTGCAGATAACACAACTTTAGACATGGAACAATGTCTTTTAGATCAATCTTTTATTAAAGATGAGAAAAAAAACGTTGCACAATATGTCACAACATATGGTGATGTTGAAGTTAGTGGATTTAAAAGGGTAACTTTAGGATAACATAATTCTAAAATTATATTTACAAACCTCGTTTTCATATTATTTGAAAACGAGGTTTTTTTTGTTCAGAAAAAAGAAAATCAAAAAAAAAACGTAATTTTACACAACTTAGAAAATAAACTATGCAATACAAAAGAATTCTTTTAAAATTAAGCGGAGAAGCCTTAATGGGCGAAAGGCAATATGGAATTGATCCTAAACGACTTGCTGAATATGCAAAAGAAATAAAAGAAGTAGTAGAAAAAGGTATCGAAGTTGCTATTGTTATTGGCGGTGGAAATATATTTAGAGGTGTTGCTGGAGCAGCCAACGGAATGGATCGTGTACAAGGAGATCATATGGGAATGCTAGCTACCTGTATAAATGGTTTAGCCTTGCAAAGTGCCTTGGAAGACGAAGACGTTCATACAAGACTTCAAACAGCCTTAGAAATTAAGGAAGTTGCAGAACCTTACATTAAAAGAAAAGCAATAAGACATTTAGAAAAAGGACGCGTTGTTATTTTTGGAGCTGGAACGGGGAACCCTTATTTCACGACAGATACAGCTGCTGTTCTGCGAGCGATAGAAGTACATGCAGATGCTATCTTAAAAGGAACTCGTGTAGATGGAATTTATAACGTAGATCCTGAGAAAGACGAAAGTGCAGTAAAATATGAAACTATTACATTTAAAGAAGTCATAGAAAAAGGCTTAAAAGTAATGGATATGACTGCCTTTACATTAAGTGAAGAAAATAAATTACCCATTATTGTATTTGATATGAATACAAACGGAAATCTATTAAAATTAGTTTCTGGAGAAAACATAGGTACAATTGTTAACACTAAATAACATAGAATCTTTAAATTAATAAGAAGATGAACGAAGAAATAGAATTTATATTAGATACAACTAAAGAAGCAATGACAAGTGCTATTGCTCATTTAAAAAAAGAATTAAGAGCTATTAGAGCTGGTAAGGCAACCCCTGCAATGTTAGCGAATGTAATGGTAGATTATTACGGTTCTCAAACGCCATTAGGGCAAGTTGCAAATGTTACAACACCAGATCCAAGAACGATTGCGATACAACCTTGGGAAAAAAATATGCTACAACCAATTGAGAAAGCAATTATGATTGCAAATCTTGGTTTTAACCCAATGAACAATGGTGATATTATTATGATTAATGTACCACCATTAACTGAGGAAAGAAGAATTGGGCTAACAAAACAAGCAAAAGCTGAAGCTGAACACGCGAAAGTTGGTATTAGAAACGCTAGAAAAGATGCAAATAACGATGTTAAGAAAATAGATATCTCTGACGATTTAAAAAAGGACTCTGAAGCAGAAGTGCAAAAGCTTACAGATTCTTTTGTAAAAATTATAGAAGAAACACTTTCTGTAAAAGAAAAAGAAATTATGACTGTTTAAAAAACTGTCAAATTATAGAAAAGGTGTTTTTTAAAAACACCTTTTTTTTTGCTTAAAACTCATTTGGAATTTGGCTATATTTGCACAAATTATTTTTTATGAATTTTTGGACAAAAATTGCGGGTATTATTTTAAGAAACCGTTACCTGGTTTTAATAAGTATCGCAATTATTACAGGTTTATTAGCATCCCAAATGAAGTATATGAAATTTTCATATACCGAGGCAAATTTACTACCAGAAGATCATGAAGCCAATGTAGAATATAATAAATTTCTACAAATTTTTGGAGAGGAAGGTAATTTAGTTATTCTTGGGGTTAAAGATTCAACTATCTTTACACCTATAAAGTTTAATGCTTGGAATAAATTAGTAGCGCAATTTAATGAAAGAAAAGAAATTGACTTTACCATTTCTATTGCTGATGTAAAGAAGCTAAAAGCAGACAGAAAAAAGAGAAAATTTATTCTAGAGCCTTTATACACTGAAAATCCTACTACAAAAGAAGAAGTAAATACAATTAAAAAAGAACTCTTTGAAAAGCTTCCTTTTTATGATAATTTACTCTACAACAAAGAAACGGGTACTTTACAGACCGCTATTTATATTAAAAAGAAAATTATAAATACACCAGCAAGAAGAGACTTTATTTTTGAGATTTTAATACCTGCAATAAAAAAATTCGAAGAAGAAACTAATTTAGACGTGCGCGTTTCTGGAATGCCATATATTAGAACATTAAATGCCCAAAATATTCAAGATGAAATCATGCTGTTTGTTGGCGGTGCATTAGGAATTACAGCACTTATATTTTTCTTTTTCTTTAGATCTTTTCGAGCTACATTCATTACACTATTAGTGGTTATAATTGGTGTTATCTGGGCTTTTGGTTTTATTGGTTTATTCCGTTATGAAATAACGGTATTATCTGCATTAATACCACCTTTAATTATTGTAATTGGCGTGCCAAATGCAGTGTTCCTTATTAACAAATATCAGCAAGAAATAAAGAAACATGGGCAGCAAGCGAAAGCTTTACAACGCGTAATTTCTAAAATTGGAAATGCAACTTTAATGACAAATATTACAACGGCATCTGGTTTTGCAACCTTTGTTTTTGTGAAAAGTAATTTACTACGTGAATTCGGAATTTTGGCTTCAGTAAATATTATCAGTATTTTTATATTGGCACTATTAATCATACCAATCATTTATAGTTTCATGCCAATTCCCAAGAAAAAGCATTTAAGCCATTTAGAAACAAAATGGATTGAGAATGTGGTTAATTGGATGGAAAAAATGGTGAGAACCAACAGAATTACTATATATTTTGCAACTGTTTTAGTAATTATATTAAGTATTATTGGTATTTATAAAATTACAGTTTCTGGGAGTTTAATTGAAGACATGCCCAAAAATAGTGATTTCTATAAAGATATTAAATTCTTCGAAAAAGAGTTTGGAGGAATAATGCCTTTAGAAATTTTAATCGATACTAAAAAAAGTAAAGGCGTTATGAAGCTATCCACTTTAAAAAAGATGGAAAAGCTGAACGAAACAATAGAAAGCTTTCCTGAATTATCAAAACCAATCTCTATAGTTAATTTAGTAAAGTACTCAAAACAAGCGTATTATAACGGAAATCCTAAATACTACCAATTACCAACGACTCAAGAACAAAGTTATATATTTTCATATTCTAAAAACTCCAGTAGAGATACTGGAATGCTAAAAACATTTGTAGATTCTACCGGACGTTATGCTAGAATTACCACTTTCATGAAAGATATTGGTACA
>Ga0209830_10003594_pt1 | contig 11766 bp, 3 predicted proteins | sample ArcticOcean_MG_C_12_FD_187439 | JGI IMG/M metagenome (GOLD analysis project Ga0209830, IMG submission 187439) | Marine microbial communities from western Arctic Ocean - ArcticOcean_MG_CB8_130 (SPAdes) (version 2) | ecosystem: Environmental > Aquatic > Marine > Oceanic | place: Arctic Ocean...
CTTCTGTTGTTCTCGATCGTTATTATTCGCTCTTTCAATCTCCAATTTCCGTTTCCCAAGATGCTGCGAATACGTCTCCGCGTTCTTCTTCGTCAGTTCTCGATTTTCTGCGCTCTCGATTTTCTCGCCAGGTGCCGTCCGATGCTGCTCTGCAGAAGCGGTCGCATTCAATGCCGCTGCGACCATTCTATGACGTCGATTCTCAGCCGCTGAAATCAATCAAAAACGAACGAACGCGCTATAAGTTTCTTCTTCTCGGATATTTTAACAGAAAAGATCTGATCCGATCCAATCTACTCTCTCTCTCGCTCTTCCTAAAACGAAGTCGGTCTTGATTGGCACGCGTTGTTCGTTTTGTCGAAAAGATGCCCTTTGCTGCTTTCTTGTGACGATGATCAGATAAAGAGGGAAAAGTTTGGCAAAGAGAAGAAATATATACGCGCTCCTTATTTTAAGGCGAAGGAATTATATCTCGACTGTTTTACGCGCGTACACACGCACACGCGCACGCACTGAAGAGCGAACTTTTGTTGTATTTTATGTCCTTAGCAACGCGCGCGAGCGTGAAAATTGATTTTGAGGATCGAACGAAATCCTCTTTGGAAATTAACAACAAAAACATGCAAAACCCTAAACCCTAAACCGAAATGGAGTGTACTACTTACTCGTTTCGTTTTCTACTCATCATCAGCATAGAAAACGACATAGGAACGAGAGAGTTAACGAACGGAACGAAGGATGATTGATTGATTTTGAGTAAAGTTTTTGAATAATAATACTAATAATAATAACAATACTAATGAGTGCTGTAAGAAACAGTAGGAGTAGGAGTAGTACTAGTAACAAACATATCTTTAAAACAGCACAAGTTAAGAGACTTTGCAGAGAGAGGCCTCGTTGATTACACAGTTTTCAAATAACAATACTACTGATACTAATAATAATGAGTACTGTAAGAAACAGTAGGAGTAGGTGTAGCAATAGTAGGAAGGTCCTCGCTGGATTGCTATATGACAAGCGCACGAAGTTCACATCATCGGCAACAACAGCTTCAGAAGCGACGACTACGACGACGGCTAACGAAAGTACGCAGCAGCAGACGAAAGTAGTGCCACAGTTTAAGAACGCACAGGAGTACATGAGATATAACGAACTAGGGAAACCGAAACCGGAGAACGTATGGTGGTGCTTCAAATATTTCTTCGAACGAGTTCCAGTGAGAAGAGTATTGAACGCGAGTACCAGCGACGGCGGTAAAAATAACGCGTCGATGACTGATTACGTTCTTCAGAAACAAAAGACGGCGTTCCCGGAGAGTTCGTATTTCACAGAGAACGTGTACAAGTTCTGGTCTGGATATAAAGGAGAACTGCCAAAGAAAGAGTTCTTCGATAGTAGTAGTAGTAGTAGTATGGTGGGTACTACTACTACTACTACTACTACTACTACTACTACTAATAATAATAATAATAATGTAACGAATTTTCCATGGATGTGGATGTGGTTGAGGAACGTAACGAGTGGGTTTCCGATGATGAACAACTGGTTCCCAACTGAAATACCAGTTCTAGCGCACGTCGTTGGAGAACCGCCGGATGTTAAACGAAAACAACCCATATATACTGGGTCGCCGAAGAAAATAACGCCCTATTATTACTTAAAAAGTAAACAACAAATGGAAATGACCGTGAAAGGGAACGCAATGTTTGATTATATAAGCGCAAACGCGTGTATGTTCTATTCTTCGAATTCGGGGAACGATTGGGTGTCGCGTGGGAAGACATTTTTGAACTTTATAACCAAGCCTCGGAGGCAAATGTGGATTACTATTTGCGGATTACCGGAAGAGGAAAGTTTATTAGCGCACGAAATGTTAAAAGCAAAGTTCATCGATAACGATATAAAATTTATTTGCAAAACCGATTGGACTGGCCAAAATAGACTAAAATATTTCCAATCCGAAAAAGTGGATAGAGGATACAACAGGTGGATAAAGGATAAACATGTGACGACCAGGGCAAAGAAGGACGATCTTCTGGTTTTTTCTGATCAACCAGTTAATTTACTTACCCCGCACGTGCTCGCGCCGATGTCATTTCCGTTGTTATATCACAATGGCTCGGTGAAAAATCATCCTTTAGTTTTAGCAATCGTTTTTCCATCGCAGCAGACAAACGAGAAAGCTAGAGAAGAGTTGGCGGGAATTTTTGCGTATTCGAGAGATACAAACGTCGACTTGGCAGTTTGTGGTCTAGAAGTGGCATCACTTAAACCAAATAATATGACGTATTCTGATCAATGGAAAAGATTACAAAATGAAACCATGCAGTTGACTTCGGAAGCGTGCGCGATTGAATTCGAAGAAAGAGTGCAGAGAGAATACTCCAGACAGGAGCGAGAATTTATATCCGAGCATTTATATGAAATAGAGCCATATATGAGCGGGTTACGAAATGAAATGTGTACGTCTTCTCAAGCAAAGGTAATGTTTGGAGATATCGCGTGGACGTTTACGAATGATGTTGGAAAAAACGATGGATATCTCGCTCGCATTAATCGGCTTTTGATACAGCGGGGATACGAACAACGACAGTCTTCTTCGGTCGCGAGTAATACTAATAAAGACGACCATGATCTAGATCATTTTGGCAATCGAGCAAAACTAACGATAGTGGACACTATGAAATGCTTAAATGGAGAGATGACTGAGCAAGAACTGACTGAGCGCGAGAACGAGATGAATTCGTTTGTGGAGAACTCGTATCCCCCTTTGTATAAAGTTCAAGGCGTATTGCGCAGTTTTCGCAAAGAATATTTCATAGCAAACGCGAAAGAGTCCATCGTGGCGAAATACGAATTTGATGATATTATGATGAAAGCGAATAAGCTGAATGCTGAATCAATATCGAGGGAACTCCCTGTCGGAATGATGTCATTAAAGAAAGAGCAATACTTGAAATCAGTCGCGGATTTAGACAAAGTTGGCGCATCGAAAAGTGATAATTTTTATGTACAATTATTAGCAGCCGTTAGTCGAGTCGAGGAAGCAATCGCATTGGAAGAGGACACTTTAAAAGCGTTCGAACGAGCGGTTGCAACAATCATGCGTTTATGCGACGATGAGCAAACTCCGATGCTTTTCGTGCAAAAAGGCGAAGAGGAAGCCGATATCGATAATTTGGTTCACGATTTGATTGAAGCAAGAAAAAAAGCCTTGAGTTATTATAATATTATCGAAGAGAAAGATAACTTGCTTCTCGATGAGAAGAAGGTGTATCCCATTTCGTTCATCGAGGCGACGGTGGAAGAAATTAAGACGCGACACGAAAAGTTCGGAAAGGCCATGGAGAAGATCGAAGTTCGATACAAAAAACTCAGCGCGGATAAACAGCTTTTTCAAGCGATGAAAAGCAATGACCATTTCGCCTTGAGAGTTAAGATTGACGAAGCAAAAGCGCAATCTTCTGCGAGTGATAATTTAATTGCGATGGCCGAAACACGATTTGAAGAAGGGCAAAAGGCTTACTCGCAATATCTTAAAGACACATTTGTGAAGAGAGGTATGACTGCGTTGCGGCAACATTATCCATCCGACCCAAATGTAGTTTATGTAAACGCTGGGAAATCGATTTGGTACGACAAAAATGCAGTTTTAGGTAAAGGTTCTCAAGGCGTCGTTGTTTATGAAGGAAAATTTGATAAAAAACATGCGACAAAAGACGAAATCGAAACCTTCACGGCGGCAATCAAAAGGATTCCTCTAGGAGCAGATAGCGAAGAGGCTGAAAAGAAGAAGCGATTGATTAAAAGAGAGTGCGAGATTCATCAAAAAGTTCGTTCGAATAGGGTAATAAATTTCATAGGCTCTGAGCTGTACGCGCACGATGATGATGATGCGAGAGATGATCGAGCTGCGTACGTCGCAACTGAGCTGTGCGGCGAAACGCTTTCTTCGTGGTTAAAAGATGCCGAGAATGTGAAAAATAATATTCGCTGGGAGGAGCGCGTGAATGTCATCTCTCAAATCTCGCAAGCAGTTCGAGAAATGCACGACTCTGGAGTTGCGCACAACGATATAAAAGCAGATAATTGTTTACGAAGTATGAACGACAAGCATTTCAAACTTTCAGATTTTGGTCTCGCCATTCAGTTTGACGATAGATTAAAATCGTACGATGCCATGGAAAAAGACAGTCATGACGGGAAAAAGGTCAATGCCTCGTCTTATAACTTCCAATCCGTTTTAGGAACGGATCAAATGCAAAATTCTTTATCCACACCTCCCGAACTTCTTGGCCCTGCGACGAAGCTGACGCCGAAACGAGACGTGTGGAATCTTGGATGTTTAGCTTTTCAAATTCTCACTGGAGCGTGGTCGCCGTATTCGATTAAAGAAATCAAAATCACGGATTCTAACCAATTCGAAATCGACGAATCGTTAAAGAAGTTTAATAATAAGAAACGTAACGGTGAACATTCTATGCGCGAGGCTTTAGAGACGGCTTCGTTGCCTCGACACGTTCAAGTCTCCGCGAAATGGCTCATCGAGAAAACGCTCGATCCGAATCCAGATAATCGGCCTTCGTCTTCAGAGTTTCATGCAATGGTGAATTTATGGGATCCCAATAAGTCGATGGATGTAATCTTAAAGGTATACGATGAGCGAAGTAATTATAGTCTCCAAAATAAAACGACTGAGGAATTAGTTGCGAAAGCTTGGGGAAAACGCTACAAAGGCAGTCAGAAAAAAGTTACCGAGAATGTTGAAAATTGGAAAAAAGATGTCATTCCAGAACTTTTGGCAAGGTCTGAAAAGCGCAGATTAATAGATGGCGGTGGTGGTGACAACATCGCGAGGCAGCAAAGCGGCGGCAGCGGCGGTGATGGTGGTAAGCAGCCGAGAGGAGGAAAAAGAAAATCGAACCGCGGCGGTGCGGAGAAATTATTGTCATCCACATCGCCTACGAAGGAAGACGAAAAAATTGAGCGAACAATCGTCGAAAATACTGATGATTTGCTCGAGAAAACTCCAACAACTGCTACTGCTACTACTCGAGTCTTCGTTGATGAAGAATTTTCATCATCTTTATCATCTTCTTCTTCTTCTTCAAACACTGGTGGAGCGTACTCCTCCGATTTCGCGGGTTTAATCCACTTCATCAGAAACGTGAGTACACATCCACCTTACGTCGGTTCGCTCGAGTACAGGAAAATGATCGAGTACCTTAAAAATACCGGTTTCCCGCACGTTAAGCGCGATGACGAAGACGTACACAAAGAAGGCAAACGTCTCGTGACTATGTATTTAGTCACGCAATTCCCGGATGCGGCGATTATCGCGTATTCGCTCGCTCATCCACCATCTTCGAGGTAACTCTCTCTACTCAATAAAATCATCAAATCGCGCAATCGCGCAGTGTATCATACAGTATATCACATAGTTATATTTATAGAGAGAATATTAGTTTAGAATATATAGACCATTTGTAGCACACATTTTTAGTCACGAAGAGTGCAAATCTCTAAGCACTACTGTACTAAACCTGTAAAGCTCCTAAGCAAAAGGGGGGATGACTTTTTCTGCAAACGACTTATTTCTCGCTCCATTAATTCACGCACAAAAATAAACAAAACACGCACGGACATGGACATGGACATGGACGAACAAAAAAAAAGTTAAATCGATTAACTCTCAAACGATCGCTCCAAACAATCGCTGTTCAAACTGACCGAGTTCCGTTCAAATAAGCGTCGTAGTTCGTTTTTGGAAATTTCATAGCAACGACAACGATCGGAAGGTGCCGACAATAAATAAATAATAAAGAAATAAATAAAATGGAACTATTGAGTCCATCGAAGTCCGCTTTAGAGCACGAGATAGCGGAACAAATGAACGAAGATTGCTCTAAAGATTATGATAATCGTGATATGACAGTTTTATGCGCTTCGCCGCAGTTCTTCTCGCCAGATTTAGTTTTGAAAGAGACGAGGAGACGGTCGGTAGGAGCCATTGGATCGAAGAGAAGAAGATCGTTAGAGTTCGACGAACAAAAGAAAGTCGATGATGCGTCGACTACGGCGACGAAGAAGGTTTCGATTTTGTTGAAGAATAGTACTGATGATGACGATTGTGATGATGTAGAAGAGAAAGTCGTTGTCGTTAAACACAAATCGATTCTTAAATGTTTACCACCGATCGACTCGCCGTCCTTGACGAATAACAAAGCGCAACGACAACAAAGTACTACTAGTATCGATATCGCGTTACACTCGTTACAGCTTCCGGAGTCGTTTTTGAGGTATTTGAACAAGAAAGGGATTAAGAAGTTATATGAGTGGCAATCTGATGCTTTGAACATGCCTGGGGTTTTAACGCATGGGCAGAACATCGTCTATTGCGCGCCAACGAGCGGTGGGAAATCCTTAGTCGCCGATATTCTCTTAGCGAGGAGATTACAAAACAATAAGGGGTGCGTATGCATGGTCGTTTTGCCGTTCGTGTCGTTATGTTTAGAACGTGCGAGAGATTTGGAGAGCATATTTTCGAGCATTCATAGATTACGTGTATTGAGGCATTTCGGTGGTAGTGGAGGTGGCATTCCGAAAAGTGGAACTGGACAGACGTATTTAGTCGTATGCACTCCAGAAAAAGCAAACGCGCTCGTGACGAAAATGATCGAACAACAAAGGTTGAAAGATTTAAAATGCGTCGTCGTAGATGAGTTACATATGGTGCAAGAACAAGGCCGAGGGGCGACTTTGGAGTGTTTGTTAACGAAGTTAGTCTATGCGACGGAAGAAACCGGCAACGGTGGCGGTTCGTTAATGAATAACGTTTTATTAGACGGTTCGCAAACGTCCGGAGGCCACGAGTCGATATCGCCTCCGTCCTACGGTGCAAGAAACGAGGCGGCTACTAAATTAAATAACACAAGACCGATTCAAATCGTTGGTATGTCTGCAACGTTACCAAACGTGCACGCTTTAGCTGATTGGCTCGACGCTTCGTGTTCGGAAAGTACGTTTAGACCAGTTCAATTGAAAGTTTTCGTAAAATCTAGAAACGACGTGATCGATAGCGTTTCTGGTGAAGTCATTCGTAAGCTAGATAATGGGAACGATTTACTGCACGTCGGTAAGCTATGTACGGAGACTTTAATGGAGAACGGGCACGTTCTCGTGTTTTGTGGTACGCGAGGCAAATGCTCCTCCGTCGCTAAAGCTTTGACGCAAATGAAAGTGGACGTAAATTTAGGTATTGGAAATTCCATCGAAGCTCGAACGCGCTTCGCGCACGACTCGTTATCGAAAAACGATAAAGACGGCTCACTTTCTGAAGTCGCAAAATGTCTCATAGCTGGTATTGCATACCATCACGCTGGGTTAAAAGATGACGAACGAACTGCAATTGAAACTGCATATAGGAAAGGTTTAGTTCGGATCTTGTGCTGCACTTCAACGTTAGCGGCTGGTGTAAATCTCCCAGCGAGAAGAGTCATTGTTCGCGATTTGACAGTTGGGCAAAATCAAAAGTTAGAAGCTAGAAACTTGCAGCAAATGATCGGTCGTGCGGGGAGAGCTGGGTTAGACGATACCGGGTCCGCGTACGTCTTTGTCGACGCTGAAGTACCGGAGAAATTAGTCAAGAAGAAAATTGAAGAAGTGCGCGAATTGCTTGATGGGCCATTGCCAGAGTTAAAATCATCACTAGCTTCAGCCGGTATGCGAAGAGTGATGCTGGAGGGATGCGCTTCTGGATTAGTCAAACACGCACGCGAAGTTAAAAGATATACACAGAAGACGCTTTTATCCGCGCTGAACGATTTTGATGATTGCGTACAGTCCATAGCCGTCGACGCCCTCCGTTGGCTTCAAGGCGAAGACTTACTGTCTTGGTGTCGCAAAACACACACGTGGGCCGCGACGCCTCTTGGTGTAGCAGCTGCTCAGTCTGGGATGATTAGAGTCGAGTCTATTCGACGCGTTCAGCAAGATTTAAAACTTGCTCGAGAGGCGTTGGTCCTCGCAACGCCTTTGCATTTGTTGTTTTTAATAACGCCAACGCCGGATTGGACAGAAAAAGTTACCGAGAAAGATGGTGTCGTCATCGAGAAAGTTTTGCTTCCTCCGAACCCGTTACCGTCGTTGGACCAAAAAGACTTCATGAATTTATATTCCAAGTTGAATCATTTACAAATATCTGTGTTGGAGAAGGTAGGTATCGATCGTCGATATATTGAAACTCGCATCGCGCAAGGTAAAATGGATAACCCGTCAAATATTCAACACATTCAGCAAAGATTGTTATGTATAAGATACATGAACGCGATGATATTGCACGATATCGTTCAAGAACATCCAATCGTTGATATTTGCGAAAAGTATAAAATATCTCATCAATGGCTGAAGAAGTTACAAGACGAAGCAGTACGATTAGGCTTCACGGTTAGCTCGTGTTGTTGGCAATTGAAATGGCAAGATTTAGGGGATCTCGTCAATCGCTCGGCGGAAATGCTCACAGTTGGAGGCCGGGAGGATATCCTCCCACTCACAAATATCGGCGATTGCATTGACGTAACGCGCGCGCGTGCATTATTTGATGCCGGCATGAAGACACCGAAAGAACTGGTCTCCCTTGGCGTCATTCGCGTTCAAAAAGCGATTAAACATTTGAAATCGGTGAAAAATTCTGCGCATGTCGCAAACGCAATCTTTCGCGCCGCAGAAAAGTTTATCGCCGAAGAAGCTAAAGCTGCGAGAGAAGAGGCCGAGCAACGCATGCGTGAGCTTAGAGAGGAAGAAAAGCTCTTCTGTTTAGAAGATGACATGATCACGACGAATTCCTCAGATACTGAAGACGAAGATAATGAAACCACCACGAACATAGTAAAAGAAAGCAAACGAGACAACAAAAAACAAGAAGAAAAAATAAAAAGAGAAGCTCAATATATGCACGACGAAAACGAAGTTGATAAAACGCCCGGTATTGTATTTTGCCGAGATGTAGAATCTGTAGCAGCGCTGGTGAAGAAATGGCGAGCGGCGAAGAAGTATGCGATAGTCTTTGAGCCCGATCCAATGGAGCCGTTTACGCTTCCGCCAATTGGCGTCTTCTTAGCATTCAACGATGAGTGCGTATATTTTATGCGGTTGCGTGCGAAATCTCGCGACGGAGTAGATGTAATCGATGGCGATGAAGACGATATAAAACCAGCGTGCGAGATTTCTACCGCTATTGAAATTTTACGAGATGAAAAATCGAAGAAGATGACGATTGACTTGAAGCCGCAACTCAGAAGTTTGATGAGTGCAGAAACATTCGAAGATCGCGAATCACGATTAAAGCTTTCTGCAATGCTTCCATCATCATCATCATCATCAGTAATAAAGGATTGTGTTGTGAATTCGCTCACGCATTTTTTTTCTTTCTGCGGTGAAAACGTTTTCGATCTCCGAATCATGGCGTGGTTGTTACGTTCAGACGTTCAAACGACGCCTTGCGTTTCTAGTGCGAATGCCTGGGGTTCTTCAAGGATGTTGCGCCCGTCTGGCGGTTTAAATGACAGCGATATATCAAATCGAAACAAAATTATATTGAATTCTTCTTCGACTTCTTTACAATTTTACGAAACATCGTTGTGCGATGCCATATTGAGAACGTTCATAACAGATCTTTCGGATACTTTGAACGTGTCACAAATCGAAAAGCAATCGGCATACGATCCGCGTGCGAAGATGAACCGCCACAGAAACAAAATGTCGACGATTCGATTAGATTTAGCAAAAGCAGTCGCGACAATATGGCACGTCTCTGATAGTTTTGAAGAAATGTGCAAGCAGAACGGCGTGTATGGAGCTTTGCTAACGCTAGAAATGCCTTTCGCGCGAGTTTTAGCTGATATTGAAAATATTGGCGTTCCAATCAATGCGAGTGCTTTGAAACCGCAAATTTTACGAGCAAAGGCTAGGAAAGAAGAGATTGAAGGTATTTGTGCGCAATGGATTTCTTCTCCTGATTCAAATGCCGCGGCGGTAAACTTGAACTCATCCACGGACGTATCCGTTTTATTGTTTGAAACCTTAAAATTGACGCCTCCGGAAGATGCCGTAATACCAGATCGAGGTTCGAAATTAAAACGACGACAACGATTCAGAGTAGATGCGAGTTGCTTAGAACAGTTGACGCACCCGATCGCGGCTTTAATTTCTGAACACAGAGGTTTAGGCAAGTACATTGCAACGTCTGAGGAGCTTTTAATGGTAGCCTCAAGAGCTTTGAATTCTTCTTCGACGAATTCGATCGAGTCCGAACACGACGCGTTCGCTGCAGAAAATACGGACGATGTTAAAGATCGCATTTACGCATTCGCGAATCAAACTGATACTGAAACTGGACGAACGACGTCGGTGAATCCAAACTTGTATTCTATCCCGCACGCGAAGACAATGATGAAGCCGACTGTGTCGAAAGATGGCGGTAGCGTTTCAGGGGTGCCCACATCGTTGCGCAAGGTATTTGAAGCGCCAAAAGGACGAGTTTTGATCGCATGCGATTACGCACAACTCGAACTGCGTTTAGTAGCACATTGTTCGGAAGATCCAGTGCTCATGGACGCCTTAAGCGTGAATCCGTTCATTCCGGATACGAACGGTGATCCGTTCACTAGAATCTCCGCGCAATGGATGAAAATTCCTTACGACGAAGTTACGGAAGAACAGAGAAGACGCTGTAAAGCTCTCGTATATGGAGCAATTTACGGTTCTGGAGCAAAACCATTCGCGAGAACGTTAAATATCACCGAAGAAGAAGCTATGGAAATGCTAAACTCGTTCAAGAGCACGATCGCGGGCGTCGAAAAGTGGAAAGAGCAAACTATTCGACTCGAAAAATTGAAAGATATCCCTCGAGCGCGCACGTTATCCGGCCGTTTCCGAAACATGCCCGATTTAAAATCAGACAACTTCACAGACGTAAGCGCGGCTGAACGTGTATTCATAAACACTTTAATGCAAGGATCATCCGTCGATATCATCAAAAAGGCTGCGTTGCACGCGTTGGAAACGCTTCGAAAAAAGTCGCTCCTGAAAAAGACCGATTTGATCTTAACCATCCACGACGAGTTATTGTTCGAATGTGATGAGAAAATTGCAAGGCTCGTTGGGCGCGAAGCGAAAAAATGCATGGAAGACGTCGGTGTCTTTTTTGACTTGAAAGTCCCTTTGTTCGCCGATTTGCGCTTAGGAAAGACTTGGCACGACTTAGTTCGCGTGAATACGTTGTAGTCGTGCCGCAGTGTGTACCCGCTGCAGCAAAACTAGTATACTACTTATTCTGTGCACTGTACTTCTCAACAACAGGGAACGTACAGTTTCAAGCTTAGAGAGAATAAATTTAGAGGCACAAAACTTCATTAGAATGTAGAAGAACGGAATCTTAACACGATTTATTAGCTTATTTCCTGCTGCAGCAAAAGTACTCGTTTAGGTGTTCGGGCAGTATAGTAGGCACAAAACTTATCTATCTCATTACCACGACTTATTAGCTCATTGTTACCATTTTTAGTGCAAAAGTGCGGTAGTATAGTACTCGTCGTGTGCATAAAAAGCTATCCTCGCGCGAGAACGATTCGTATCATAAAGCATACTTCATTAAAACGCAGTACATACTACATACATGTAGTGTATTAGTGATGAATTATATGTAAAGATCGAATTGAACGAAATTCAGGAACTGATGATATGACGATGATAAGATGATATGATGAT